>OGDU01000026.1_pt1 | contig 143567 bp, 119 predicted proteins | sample 1570371 | NCBI WGS metagenome assembly OGDU01 (sample SAMEA2581977, study PRJEB24529) | metagenome | biome: Human gut stool | place: China | collected 2011
AACTGTAATTCAATTATTTCAAAGAACTATTTGCGATTTTTAGTGGACAGTAATGGACTTTTTTCAGATTTATTCGTAATTTTGATGCGAATTACAAGAATGTGTGCCGATTGATGCCCAACACCAGCCGGCACACAATAATTTATAGGGGTGGTTTTACAAACTAATGAAAAATCTATGGAAAAACCTCCGAATTTCGGCAGATTAACGCAATATAATCTGTGAATTAAGTAGTTAGGAGAAAATCACGGAAGTTGGGAAGAAGGATGAAAACCGTTTTTAAGCGGATTGAAGCAGGAGAATGGTTTCCTATTCGTTACCCGATGAAAGTGTAGATTTAACAGTCACCGTTCCGTTTTCGCCGCTCTGCGTAGGTTTACTTGTCAAGGTTTAACTCGTTGATTTATAGTTTTGCAACCCCAAAAAACGAGTATGACAAGAAGTACATTTCGCGTGCTGTTCTATGCGAACGGCAGCAAGGAGAAGAACGGAATTGTCCCCATCATGGGACGGGTTACAATCAACGGAACGGTGGCGCAGTTCAGTTGCAAGCAGAGCATCTCAAAGGAGCTTTGGGATGCCAAGGGCAATCGTGCCAAAGGCAAAAGCGTGGAGGCAAGGGAAACGAACCTTGCACTTGACAACATCAAGGCGCAAATCATCAAGCACTACCAGCGCATTTCCGACCGTGAGGCGTTTGTGACGGCAGAGATGGTGCGCAACGCCTATCAGGGTATAGGCGGCGAGTATGAAACGCTGCTCAAAGCCTTCGACCGTGAGAACGAGGTGTTCAAGAAGCGTGTCGGCAAGGACAGGAAACTAGCGACCTACCAGTCAAGGGTAGTGGCAAGGAACTATGTGGCGGCGTTCATCAAGTCGTTCTACAAGCGCAGCGATATGTCTATGCTGGAGCTTACGCCCGACTTCATCAAGGAGTTTGCGGTCTATCTCTCCACGGAAGCGGGATTGCGCAACGGCACGATATGGGAGAAGTGCATGTGGCTGAAAGGCGTGGTGATGCGTGCGCACTTCAACAGGCTGATACCGAGAAACCCGTTTGCGCAGTTCCACATCAGCCCTAACGTCAAGGAGCGTGAGTTTCTGACGGAGGACGAGTTAAAGGCGGTAATGACGCACGAGTTCACAGACCCGAAGCTGGCATACATCCGTGACCTGTTCGTGTTTGCGAGTTTTACCGCCCTTTCTTTCGTGGACATCAAGGAACTGACCACCGACCGCATCGTGCTTTCGGGCACGCACGAGGACATGGTGAGAGTACAGGACGAGGGCAGACTGGACGAGTGGTGCGACGACAACCTGCAATGGCTGCACCGCACGTTCGGAAAGGAGAACACCGTATCGGCAGTGCTGCACATGGACGAGCATACGCCGCACATCCATGCAACGGTCGTGCCGATAGTGACGGGCGAGCGCAGGAAAGCGAGGAAGAAGCAGGCGGAGGGCAAACACACCTACCACAAGAAAGCCAATGCCGTGCGTCTGTGCGCCGATGACCTCATGAGCCGTGAACGGCTTGTTGCCTATCATGACAGCTACGCCGCAGCAATGGCGAAATACGGCTTGCAGCGTGGCATACGTGGGTCGGAGGCACGGCACACCACCACCGCCCAATACTACCGTGACCTGAAACGGCAGACGGGAGAGCTTGAAGCCAACGTACAAACCGAACAGCGGCAAGCGGAACGGCAGCTTGACGAAGTGCGAAAGGAAATCAAGTCGGAGAAGCTGGAAGCCGCCAAGACCGAAGCGAAGACGGCACTCGTGGCAAGGGTCGGTTCTCTTTTGGGCAGCGGAAAGCTGAAATCAGAAAGGGAAGAATTACAGCAACGCATATTCACTCTTGAAAGTCAGAACGAAGAATTGATACAGCATATCAAGACTATGGAACTTGAACATAGAGACGAACGTACCAAGTTCAACGAGTATATGGACAAGATACAGCGATACTTCCCTTACGTGGATAAGTTGTTGCCGTTGATTGACTTCTGCCGAAACACCTTGAGATTCTCTGAAAGAGTAATCCAAGAGCTGTGTAAGTTGAAGAAGGTAAGGTTGAAAGGAGATTTCTATTCTCCTGAGTTCAACCGAAAGTTCCGTGACGAAAATGCAGCATTCTCGTTTGAAGAGGACAAAAGCAGAAAAGGACACTATCACATATGCGTAAATGATATACCACTTGTGCAATGGTTCAGGCAGAAAGCAAATGAATGGAGAAACGGTTTGGGGATTGCACCTACAAAGCAGGATAAGGGGCTGAAAATATAGGATGAACTCAGAAATCCATTCCGAAAGCAAATAAAAGTATTAGAAGATAGGGGATTATCACAAAAATCCTCTATCTTTGTAATCGGATTGGGGCAACTCTTTCCAAGACATACGAGAAAAAGAAGAAGCGTCATGCTTCATTCTTGTTCTTGAAAACCTAGGAAATTTTCATGATTGCACAAGGATGGACGTTGGCGGTTCCCACGCTGTATAGCGTGGGTCTGCTGTCTATTTACCAATGTGCAATGGGTTTTCCTAGGACCTTCAAGAACGTGGAAATAGCACGCAGTTCCACGCTTGAACCGACAATAAATCTATATCAATCTGATAATCAATTTTGATACGATGTTTTAATTGCTAATTGATACCACAAAGTTCCCATAAGATATATTTTTTCGGATATCAAAATATTCCTTTTTAATATGTCTGGTATCATGCCTATGATGATTCTTTATTTTTCAATAATACAGGTACTGGTATATTAATCAGATAGAACATTGACAAATTACGTAAAGGTTTGGTGCATAGTTTATTCAGATTCCTATTTATAAATGGATTATACACGTCATTGCCCTCTTCTGGATAGATTATCACACATGGAACAGAAGGAACAGGAGAATCTTCTTCAAGATTATCATATCCCAAGTATTTTAATATTGGCAAATCCCTACTGTAACCACTCAACTGCCTGATTACATAAGCGTCGAGAAATCCTTTTTCGTATTTAGGGATGTATTTGGTGTCAAGTATTGCTTTAAAGTCTTTTGACTTATACAAGAAATCTGGATAGCCGGTCTTGCCCTTGAATTGGTATGTTATTTTGTCATGATATGCCTCATGTAATAAACCATAAACATAATGTTCGTATAGCAAAGACATGTCCAGTACAAAAGGTGTTATCTTGTTATTGGAAACACTTGCTTTGTTAATGCTGTAATCAAAACATTTGAGTATTGTTTTCGCCAAACGTACAGCCTCCGAATATTCGTTGAATAGCTTACTTGAACGTATTTGCCTTACAGATTTCATGTCTACATAATCACTCACATTTTCAAACTTTTTCAGAGATTTTGCTGTCAATATTTTAAGATACGCCAGGTGATTGTTGTCCATGTTGCTGATTAACGTCTTTGAGAAAAGAAGAGCTTTTTTCAAAAGACGGTTTTCAGGAATATCAGTAGAATATTCATCGTATTCACAGTATATCCTGTCATATCTCTTTGTCGCTATATTCAGTCTCTCGTTTTTGAGTAATTTAATATGTCCTTTTACTTTCTTGAGATTCTCATGACGATGAACATATCCCCTTTTTAAAGATTTAATACGATTCACCACGCTAACAAAATGAATCACAATAAGAGGGCTGATTACGCTATTCAGTGACGGTGATTCTATTTGCGGCTTGTCTAAATCAATCTTGTATATTTCGTTAAACGAATCCAACGCAAGGTCGGAAGTGAAACAAGCCATAAACATACTGAGGAAATCTATATTCTCCATTCCTCGTTTGGGTGTCACAATCAAAGATTCCTTATTATCAATCCATTCGGCTCCAATTTTAAAAGAAGCATAATATCCATAAGACTTACTATCCATGGGGTTATCCCATTTAATAAGATCAAGATTGTTGTATCTCTCATCATATTCAACGGGAAAACCATCCAATATCAATTTTTCGTGTTCTCGTAGTTGTATCATATCAAACTTTCGTCTTCTGCATCCACTGCTTCTTCCACAACTTGCATTGGTTGTAAATTAGACCATGCTTGAAAAGCTTTAGTCTTCTCTTCATTCGAGACGTTTATAATACCATCGCTAATGTATTCTGCAATGAGTGGAAGTATCTCAAACTCTACTTTATTTGCCAATTCATCTTCGGAAGAAGCCATAAAATAGCTATGACCCACCATTAAGTCATCTACACCAAAATCCCCACATTGATGTTTAGGATTCATGATAAAGGACTTAATATCATTGAACAATCCTATAGCCTTTATCTTTAGCTCTTGATTATTCAATTTATCATAATGTTTTTCAATGACATCCGGATTAGATTGCAGAGTGACGAATGCAAAACGCCTGCGAAGAGCATAGTCTAAAGTTCCAGTACTTCTATCAGTCGTATTCATTGTACCGATAATGTAAAGATTACTTGGAACACCAAACAATGTTTTTGAATAAGGTAACAATACTTTTAACGGATGATGTCCTTTGTCGCGTTTGTCAGATTCTAACAGTGTTATTAATTCGCCAAATATTTTTGAAACATTACCTCTATTTATTTCATCAATAATGAGAACAACCGACTTATCTGCCTTTGCATGATATTCCTTTTTAACAGCCTCAATGAATGCTTGGGCATATTGCTGCCAATTATTTTCACTTCCTTTACCTAAAGCCTGAAGTTTTATTTTTTCGATATTTAAGGGAGAAGGTGTATACTCTTTCTCTCGCTGGCTGGTTGATTTTGTACTTCTACAGCTTATCGTTGTATTTCCATCATTCCACCAGACATAAAGAGAAGATCTTCCAGAAATGGTTGGTATTTCCTTTTTGTTTTCGAATCCGTTGATTTGTTGGAGGTAATCATCTATACATTCAATAATATCCTTGCTTTCGTCTGTAACTACTGCGCTGCATGCACGTTTAAATATACCATCTTCAGGTTCGTATGCAACACCTATACTATCCCCATTCGCATTTGCCTGAACATGGGGTTTTAATCCCTCAACAAAATCTTCATAATCAAATGATTGGTGAAATGTAGTAAAGAATATTCGATTATCAAGTAACTCATTATACCTGTTCATAACTGCAACATGATCCGTCAGATCTACATCACTTACCCCAAGCACATCAAGAGCTATTGCTGCAGTATTATAAGTTTTTCCTGTACCAGGTGCACCTTGTAATATTATATTGTGCTTTGATTTAAGCAAATTAGCACATTTATCTGTAAATGCCTTATTATTCATATATGCCAACCAGTCTTTTATATATTTATATTGTTCGGTATTTTTACCGCACGATGAAAATGTCCCTTGTGAGAAAAGCCTTGGCTGAGGCTGTTTGTAGTTATCTGCCCATGATAAAATTTTTACCTTCCTAAAATTTACGTTTATATATTTTGCTGTTAGATTAGCATCAGTAAAGTTTTCTCCTATAATCTGACATAAGGCAATTGCCTGATTACCTTTTCTGACAAGAACGATATTGCCATTATCTATGTTTTTGAAATTTCTACATTGACCATCATTCCACTCGCCAGTACCAATAACCGGCTCTGGTTCTAGAAGCATTAATGTTGAGTTAATTTGAGTACCACCTTTTCCCTCAGGAAGATGCATTTGTATATGCCAATATTTATCAAATTCCAAATTTTGTGGAGCATACTTAGTCTTATTTCTTGATATCCGAATAATGTCATCAACCGTTATATCATTAGATATCCAGTATTTTTTTTGATTAGATGATACTCCATATTTTGATAGTTCATTTTGGAATAGCAAATCAAGTCTTTCATCTTGCACCTTTTGATAGTAAGCTTTGATTTTCTCATCAGTCTGCGTCCCATCACCATGGTTCTCTTCGTGTTTTTCTTTTGAATTATTAAGATACCCAACGAATCGACTTGGGGCGAAACATATCATCGAGTCGATAATTTCAACAACATAATTTTTACCTCTAATCATTTTTTCAATAGCCCAAGACTTATATTCATCGCCTTGTTCTCCTTGTAAATATGAATAAAGAGTCCTTATGTTGAAAACTATATCTTCTTGCGTTTCAATGAAATCATATCTGTCCATAAATATCAAGTGTAATATATTAAGTTTAGATGAATTAATCAAATCATCATTTCAGATTGTGCTATTGCCATAGCCGCGAGTTTTAACTCATTTTCATTTTCTACTACATCCAATATTTTATCTGCCAGCCATAGTGTAAGAAGTTCATTTTTATCAATCTTGAAATACTCAGCTAACTGTATTACTTGTGTCCGTTTGGCATATCTATTGCCACGCTCTATTTTGCTAAACATCGGAGTGTCTATTTCAAGCAAAGCTGCCAATTGCCTTTGTAGCACACCGTGTTCTTCTCTCAACTCTTTTATTTTGTTTCCTAATAACATGGTCTTTATTCTTTTGAGTTCAGTATGTATTTTCATCGAAATTCGACGGATTTAAACATTTTCGACGGAATGGGCTGTCTTTATCCGCTATAATATGACGGAATCCGTTATAAATTCCGCTATAATTGGCGAACCCCGCTATATCTTCTGCTATAATTATTCATTTAAGAACCAAGTTCGTCCATTGGCAGATATAAGTTTATCAACACTTAGAGCATTAAGAATATCTCCCAATATCCTCAATTGTTGTTCCCGTGTTTTAGCTTGCGGCATTACATCTTTGATGTATTCATAAATGCCATCGCGTTTGGCACCATCCGAACCTGCATTCTTAAGATATTGCAGAATCATTTGTTTAATCTTGTCCTTATCAAGTCCTTTTTGCTTGGTGTAACCTTGCAATTGACGGGTGGCTTTGGCAACTCCTAAAGAAATTGTATAATTGGGAGCATCTCCCTCGATAAGACCTCTGTTAAGAAGGTCTTTCGCTACATCTTCATGTATGAATCTGCCTTTTTGCACAGCATCAAGTGATATACAATCCCATAAAGACAGCGTATTGTTGGTTTTCAGTAAATCCGTATATCGCTTATTAATCTCGTTACCATATATGCGTACAACAACTTTCTTTTTTGCCGCATCAATCTCGTAGTCCGGCATCGGAAAGTGTCTGCGCCATTGCTCGTTAAACATTTTCTTGATGCCACGGCTTACGGTATCAATCATATTGAAGTCCACCATTGCCTTGCATAGGCACTCATTGCGGAAATAGGTCTGAGATTCCTCATTTCTCAAAGCATTCTCCAAAGTTCCTGGAATGAAAGTACCGGCGTTGGAATAATACAAATAGCTGGGATTCTCTACAAAATTAATACGCTGCTGCATCGTATAGTCTTGATGTGCAATACAGTTATGGAGTGCTTCGCGTATGGTGTAGTCATCATACTGCTTCATTGTGTTTGGGAAAAGCGTACCACCGGGCATTTCACGCAAAGTCAGATTTTCAATCTTTGAGAGAATTTCATCAACAGTCAATATGAATGGAACAGTGAAATGTTCGTAGTCAACCACATCTTGATTTGCATTCCTGCGTGTCCAAGTTACCTGAGCAACGACAGGACGTAGTTTAAAGGCTGATTCATATTTGCCTAACAATATGATAGTGGCACGAGTGATGCTTCCATTTCTTGTCAGTCCGCATTTGCCAAGAAATGTCTGAATATCCCAAGCATTTACCTCAGATTCGGGAATACGGCTATGTACCTTCTTAAACATTTTACGGGCTTTGGCTATAGCCACCTCATCAAGGTCATCTATCGTTGCATCAGGAACAATCTGTGCAGACCAATCTGTTTCGCCAAATATTGGCTCATCAAGAATGACATTCATGCGTTCAATGGTCATCTCCACAAGAGAATCTTCGATTCGCTGCCATGCTTTGTTATGAGCGTAAACAGGCAATTTGGGACGATGCTTGGGGATATGTATTACCCACACCTTCTTATTTGTATCATTTGTAATAAACTCTTCAATATCGAGGCCTTCTGTCGAAAGATTAACACAGCGTTCAGTCAGACGAAGAATAGCTTTCTGTCTGTCGTAGTTATATATGTCAGTTCCGACAATTTCCAAAGAGCTGTCATGTACCCCTATCACTAAATGTCCTCCTTCCATATTAGCAATAGCTGACACATATGAGATGACATCGTTTTTCTCGTCCCCACAGAACGAGTTCTTCAAATTCTTAAATTCTTTCCATTCACAACGAGAATTTTCTTGTGGGTATTCACGCTGAAGGTACTGTTGTAGTTCAAGTTCTAACATATAACCATTCAATCAAAAATAGCCTAAATTTCTTGTTTCAATTTCATCTAAATTTTGGCTGCTTATTATCTGTTCTAGTTGAGACTTACTCATATTGTTATATTCATCAATCTCTTCTATTGATATATGCTTGAAGGTTTGAAGAAAATTACCTAAAGCATAGCCATGAAAATTGCCATCTTCAATACAACCGTCAAAATCAATATCATCGAAATCAATTAGTATTTCTCGTTCACTCTTATTTAGGGTTATGACAACACTATTTTCAGGAGTGAGTTCAATTTCTTTGGTAATTCTCCATTCCCTTAACCAGCTAAAATCATATATATTGGGGAAATATTTCACAAACCTCCAATCTAATCCAATATCTTTTAGCTTTTCAAAATCAGAGGAATCACTATATATAACAGGTCTGGCACCTAGTTTATAAAGAAAACTTTTCTTTAATCCAATGCCATAAGGCGCAAACATTGGATTATCATAATTCATAAAAATTTTGAACATATCAGCTAACATAGTAACTGGAGCCTCTGTAAAACAAATATATCCATTATTTTTCATATCTTTAATCTTTCTATCAGAAATGATAGTTTCTAATATCTTCAGTGCGTTACTTCCTTTTGTAAAGTGAAATAAATAATCCGAAATATCTTCTCTTGATTGTATTATCTTAACCAATGTATTATTCATCACGATTGATTCGTTTTATTTAGATTAAAAGAGCGTTCAATGTCTAGTTCTGGCCGAGTTAAAAGAATCGGCATATTTTTGCGACATTCAATAGAATCAATTATAGAAGCATTTTTAGCACGTGTTGAAGCCCATTGTCGCAATGCATAAATTTGTTCTTTCATCGTAGTTGACAAAGGTACTGTTTTGCTGATTGCATCCACCAAATGACTCGCCTTTAGTATAGGGATCTCTGGATTTTCTACATAAGCAGCAAACATCGCTTCTTTTATACACTCCTCAATTTCTGCTCCATTGAATCCTTCAGTCTTCTTACTTAACATCTCCATAGGAAAGGAATGTGAATTCTGATTCTTTTTCGCAAGATGAATTTCAAAAATTTTCTTGCGTTCTTCTTCATTTGGAAGATCGACAAAGAAAATTTCATCGAATCTTCCTTTGCGAAGTAATTCGGGAGGAAGAAGATTTATATTGTTTGCTGTAGCAACAACAAACACTGGAGATGTTTTCTCTTGCATCCATGTAAGAATTGTCGAGAATATTCTTGAAGTTACACCACCATCGGTTACACCACTTGATTGTACTCCGCTCAATCCTTTTTCTATCTCATCAATCCACAATACACACGGAGCAACAGCTTCTGCGGTTGTTATTGCTTTGCGGATATTGTCTTCGCTGCTTCCGACCAATCCTTGGAAAACCTTGCCAATATCAAGTCTTAACAAAGGCATATTCCAAAATGAAGCAATTGTTTTTGCGGTTAGGCTTTTACCACAACCAGGCACGCCTAGTAAAAGTAGTCCTTTCGGTTTTTGCAAGCCAAAGTCTCTGGCTTTCTTTTCATAAGCTTTCTGCCTTTTGAAAAGCCAATCTTTGAGAACATCCATACCTCCCACATCTTTTAGATTCTCATTCTTGGGGAAATAGTCAAGAATACCTGATTTACGAATAATCTGTTCTTTCTCCGATGATACTGTGTTAGGCGCATTTTCTCCTAAGTCATCTTTTACGGCCGCAAGGCAGAAAGCAAGGTCTGCTTCCATCGATGTCATGCCAAGAGCTGCGTCAACCATTCTGTTACGCATTTCTACGCTGAGGGTGATTTTGCATTGTCGTTCTACTTGAACCAATGTACGTTCCATGTCAAGGCGGTCTGGCAATGGAATATTTAAGACAGTGACATACTTTTCAAGTTCGACTGGCAATTTATATACGGCAGAAAGAATTATCGCGTGGGTATTTGTGTGTTTTGCTCGTTCTGCGATAGAACGAATATAAAACTTTATTTTTTCTTCCTCGATGTAGTTACTGAAATCTTCCAAGATAAATATATCTTTTGATATTTCCTTGTCATTGTAGATGTATTTCAACACCATTTCTGCATCATCATATTCTTCACCGAGATACTGACGCTGACCATCAACCATAATCAGATTCAACCCCTCAACACAATTCCAATTGAAAAGTTGAATGTCTTTCTTCTCCGAACGCAATGAGTTAATTATTCCATCTATCTTTTGTTTAGTCCGGTCATATTCAAAACTCGTAAGATATAATACAGGATAATATGCATTAAGCATATCCTTGATTTTACCGTAAATTGCTTCCATTACTTGTTCTCAATCGTTTGGGTTGTTACTCTACGTGGTTTCATTTTGCCTAGATACTTAGCAGGAACAGGCTTCTTTGTCATAACTCGTTTGTTGCCGAGCAATTGTTCCAACACATCCATAGCGTCATGCGCACGTTCATTTACATCATTTGGCAAATAATCAGAATCCGTAACAATTGTACCATCTTTCAAAATGGTAAATTTTATCTGAGACACAGGCTCGTCTTCGTTCTTGTCTTTTGACCGGCCGACCATAAAAAAGCAGTAAACCTCTTCCGTCGTAGGTGTAAAGTGGTCGTTTGGCTTATAGTTAAAGCCCTTTTTCTTGAATTCTTGAACGAGAGATTTTTTGGCGTATGCTGCATTCAGGGCATAAAACCTGTTTTGCAGTTCCTCTACTTTCTGTACTGCATTTGGCATATAATAAGTATTGTAAGTAACCTCGTTCGTTGTAAGGTTTAACTTCAATGCAAATTCGCCATACAACTTTGTGTTCTGTTTTGCATCGGTGACTAGCAATTCATTGCTAACCACATGATAAGTCCATCCCAAAGCTTCACATGCAGATTTCAATACATCCACATGCATTATCTGAGGGTTGCGGACAAATCTAGATGATTCAAATCTTGACATATTATGACAACTGGTTAACTACGGTTTCTATGTTGCTTTGGTTAACTTGCTTAAGTAGTTTGTTTGCTTTTTTCTGCTTTGCAGCAAAACTTTCTTTGTTGTTGAACAGTGTATAGAACTTAAACAAATAACCATTTATTCCCAATAATAAATCAAATGCATTTTCTGTTGTTTTTGAATTAACGACACCTATCATTTCCAAAATATCGACCAATTCATCATCATTAATTATATTCAACAATTTAGCATTAAGTATGGTCTTCTTTATTTCACGATTAATAAAAGACTGGCTTAAAGTTGCAATATACAAGGCAAGTCCTTCTACTGTCGCTTCCGGAGCATTGTCTAAAATGTTGATAGAAGGCGTACTCTTTTTATTAGCGATTGTACTCGATTTTGGCATAAAAGTTTCTTTGTTGCGACTCGGAAAAATCTTCTTCTTGCTAATATTACCCAATAAATCCTTATTGTTATTGAGCAATTCCATCATTGATGGGTCATCAATACTGTTGTTCTTCATTTCTGCCTCAATGCTCAACAACAAATGTTCAATGCGTTTCTTGTCTTTCGGGTTAAGTCCAGACATATTGGAAGCAGCAACAATCTCTTGACCTGCCTTGGCGAGTTTCTGTTTTAATTCACGTTTTGTGTTAGCCAAAGATTTTTCTTCTAGAAGTTCTTCAATAGGCAAGAATAGCTTATGAATATCTGGATTTTCAATATTCAGGAAATAATCAAGCCTTTCATTTTTGTAAGTTGATGCCCCAGAATCGTCCAAAGCCATGATTTGTTCTTTGAACCGTTCTGCATATATCTCAGCAAACTCCAATAGGCAATCATGGTATTTTTTTTTGGCTACTGTATGGTGAGCCAATGCCATTTCTTCTCTTCGGACATGAGTTTGTTGCTCTGAAACAGAAAAAGAAAGGACATTGAAACTTCCTGAGAAAAGAATCTTTTGATTACCTTTTACCTCAATTACATTTTTCAGATGGAACTCAGACAATTGTACATAGAAGAAGTTCGGGTACTGGTCTTCCAATTGTTTGATTCCCGGTTCAACTTCTTCGTCCATCATCGGTTTACCATCATTGTTGCTTGCTGGTTCTGAATAAGCAATAAAGACACGTTTGTTTTCATCACTAAGGAAGTTCTCTATCATTGGACCTCTGTCGTGAATGAAAGCGCCCTTGCGAATCCATGGACTTATCAGCCAGATTTCATCAGGATTGTCTTCTTTGAAAATCTTTTGTAATTCAACTTCAAATGACAAAGAATCATACAATGCTTTTTTGTGCAAGCGGTCTTTCCTAAAAGTTTTCTGAGCAGAAATAGATTGCTTCTCTTCTAAATCTTCTTCTGTTCTTTCAGCATCCTCTTCTTCTTTAATCATTTGCTGTTCGGCTTCCTTCAATTCTACAGGTATTTCAGCAATAGCAGTTTCAACAGCTTCGCCCTCTAAGACTTCAGTGTCCTCATCATTCTCGCATTCCATGCGAATGCAATTGGAAAGAAGTTCGGCTTTCAAACTATCATCGTTGTTTATTTGTTCTGCAATGAGTTCGTTCAGTCCTTCTTGTTTTTCATCATAAACAAACGTTCGAACCTCATCTGTCGCCACATTTTGTACGAAACAAACATAAACTTTATAAAATGCTTCGTGTCCTTCGGTCCATATCGCACTTTCAAGGAGATATCTGTTTTGTGGATAATGTACATCTTGCGCCTGACATTCAGCATAAGCTCTTATCTGCTCCAAATTCAGATTCAGATTATCACTTGGAGTATTTATTTCTTCTATAGCCTTTACGTTATCTCCTAAGCAGTTTTTTATGTTCAACCATGTTGGATGTGTGGTGTCAACAAATATATCAAAGGACTTTGTGTAAGAATCAGGACGTTCTCCTTTTTCTGCATAAGCACGTCCACAATCAGTCAAAGCTAAGCAACTGTCATCGCCTTCTATGGCATTGAAACTCTGCAATGTTGCTATTGCTGTACGCAAGATTGCTTGTTCTGCCTTGTCGTTGACTACATCAAGACCAAGAATTGTTCCTATTCTTTTAAAGGAAGCTGTTTCATCAACTAGCAAGATACCAACGATGCCCTTTTCTATCGCAGTAATCTTGGCAGGGCGTTGAGTCTTGCCTGTGTAAGTCGCTTTAACAAACTTTATATCATAAGAAATATAGCCAAAGATTCTTTCCGAAATCTTCTTTGCTGCATATACAGCCTTTGCTATTCGGGTTCCGATTGGCTCCTGCACTTTTTTAGGAGCAACCCTCTTCTGTTGTTTTTTTATCTTTTTCATCTTACGGCATCTCTTAATTGTTCAACACTTACAGTTTCCATATTTGCTATTGAAGCTGCGTAATTGTTATTAGTCTCAAATTGTCGTTTGTTTCCAACGACAATTAGCAATCGCCTAGCACGAGAAAAAGCAACGTTTATACGTTCTATTTCTTTTGCGAATCCAATATTGTTCTTCGCATTGCTACGAACCGTAGAAACAATAATGATATTGCGTTCCATGCCTTGAAAACGGTCAACAACATCCATTCTATAAGCACGGCCTTTGTATTTTTTCTTTATTTCTCGGCTTTGTGCGCTATAGAATGTTATAATTCCGATTTCCTTGTCTTCTGGTTTTGTCTGAGAGCTCTGGAACTCTTTGTATCCATCAGCTTGTTCCAGTGCTTTCAGAACCAAATCTATTGCTTTAAGTTCTCCTTCGTTCTTATAGCCTGGGTTCAATGCTTTTTCTGGTTCCCTAACATCTATCCATACAGCATGAGTTTCCGGACGAATAATCGGATTTATAGAAATACCATGCCAACGGCTACCCTTATTTTTCAAGTCAGGAATATCCATTGACTCAATTATACCGCATTTCAAACCGCCCGTTGCAGCCAATTCTTCCTGATAGAACTGCTTAATAGTATTCATGATTTGTTCATGCATACGATATTGGGTATCAAGAGTTGACACAACTGTTTTGCGGACTTTTGCTGCTGCTTCAAACAGTCTCTTAAATTGAGATTCAGCTTTCTGTAATTTTTCAGCTACGTCCTTCTTGCCGATTTTCTCTAATGCGCTGTCGATTGTATTTTCATCCATCATTGGCGGCAACTGCTTATGGTCACCTATCACAATTATCTTTTTCCCTAGCACAAGAGGTACTGCCATTTCCAATGGTGTCGCTTTACTGGCTTCGTCCATTATAACGACATCAAAAAACATATTGTTGCGACTACACTCTCCATACATATCAACGTATGAATAGAAGAAGTCTGGCGAACCACAAATACTACATGTGGCAGCAACAAGATTGACATTACTTCTGTACAATCGGCTAAATTCCGTTCGTGAATGCTTGTCTTTTTCTATAAGTTCTGTTTTCCATGCACCTACAGCATCTGCATATTTCGGGTCATTTGAAACTTTATTTACAATACGGTCAATCCACATCTTTGATGCATTATTTGCTGTATCAAGAACTAAATCATCTCTGACAGAATATTTTTCTCTACCTTCTGTCCAACTTCGTATTATTGGTAAGGAGAAGCGCCGTCCTTCTGGTTCCAGTTTTTCTGGCTTGCCAATGCGTACGGGTCTTATACCGGCTTGTCCTTGCAGACGTTCAAGAGCATTGTCAACCGCAAGATTTGTTTGAGAAGTCAACAGGATCCTACAATCTGGATTTCTTCGAATTTCCTGCCAAATAATCTCTGCAATTACTGTTGTTTTACCTGTTCCTGGAGGTCCTTGAATTAGTGCTAGATCTTTTGCAAGAACAGACTTTGTCACTGCTTCAAGTTGCTTTTCGTTTAAATTTCCAATTTTATGAGAACGGATATCTTCTTTTGCCTCCTCTATATTGACAACAGTTTCAGCTGCGTATTTCGGATCAAAAATAAAATTTGGTAAATTGGGATTTATCGGACTTTGATTGTATTTGTTAGCAGGCTTTAATATACGGTTCATAGCAACGCTTTGACGCATTAATTCCATCGTCTCACCCATTGCAGGGAATTGTATGTAATCTCCAGCTGAAATGCGCAGTTCATTGCTCCGCATAGTCTCCATCATTTCATTATCAACATCTATTATTGCATAATCTCGACATCTGCGAATACAAGTGCCTAAATTGTAACTATTGTTTTTCAAGTATACCTGTCTCTTCCGTCTAACGATAGTGTTTTTTGAGTAGCGACTGGAATTCAACTCTTCCTCATCAACATCGCTTAATTTGTCGTATTCTTTCCCATTAATGTAATTAACATTTTCATTACGGAAGTCCGATTGTAATTTGCGCTCTAATTCTTGTAAGAGCGAAGGATCTTCTGACAACGACCAGTTTGTAACACCCTTGTTGTTGCCGTCATCATAAGTTATCTTAATGCCATGTATTGAAGCCAATGATTCTTGAAGGATTCTTTCTATTTCATCACGCTCATCAATATCTTCAAATGCGAATTCAAATGTCAATTGTTTCGCATCACGACTAAGTTTATTCTCTGTAAATTTACCTTTTTTGTCAGACAATGCGACATTGACTCTTTCGAACACACCGCGTCTGTATTCTTCATTCTCACAAAGGAAATCTATTTTAGCAGTAGGACTGTATTCTGGTGCAGTAACATTAATGGAAGAATCCAGTTGTCCAAAGAAAGTATCTTTTATTACATTGTAATCCTCTTTCGATTTTGGAAAGAAAATAACACAAGAACGAGGGACATCAATTACGATGGAAGGATTTCCATAATAATTGAGTTTTAACTCTTGTAATACGCTCTTGTTAATCTGTGGCGCAAAAGCATAGAAGAACGTGCTATTTACATATTGGTCTGGATAACGTTTACGAACCTCATTAAATAACCGACCGACAGTTCGAAGTTCGTTGCAGTCATTGATAATCCAAGAATATGCGTTACCTTTTATTGTCGCTCCTTCAATTTGAATGTTTGTATCTATTTGGTTGGGAGCAACATTCACCATACAACTTGAGAATCTCATGTTGCAGAATATTTCCAAATTCACATCTAATGGTCGTTTTGACGAAACCACAAAATGCTTTCCGTGTGGTTTTATCTGAGCTTGTTCTGGAAGATTTCCTTTCAATATCTCAATGTCAACAGAATCTTCTGTAGGAAAAAGTGGCATGACAATCTTTGTCGTGTTTACCACTGTAGCAATCCCATGATAATGAGTATCAACAATCTTGTTTAAAATTTCAGCAGACTTATCATTGTTCAAATGGAACTCGCCATTTTCATCTTTATCTATAACTTCACCGAAATTCACAAGCTCCTTGTCAATTGATGTAACTATCTCATTCAATTCATCTTGGTCTGAAACAATAGTAATTGCTCCGCTTACAATATTCATAGGAGTTGCTTCGGCAGAATAGCAATAATCTCTGCCTATTGCTTTGATGTTGTCTATTATATCATCCGATATTGTTTGGTAACTATCGAAAGATATTAAACATTCTCCATCCTCAATGCTGATTTGAGCCTTCTGTTCGCACTTCCCATTTAACTCCTCAAATATGGCATTCTTTAGGTTTTGCGCATAGCTCTCCATATCAAAGTCCAATCGTAGCGAACCGTTTTTTTGCTTGCTGACAGACTGAACTCTGATAAGGTCACGTTTGTTCTCAAGAATGGCATTTAGACCATCAAGATAAGCTTGCCACATTTCCTTATCTTCCTCTATTTGAATTTCAATTGGAGGAATGGGCAAACTAAAACAGTTAGTAAGAAATTGAGACAGCTCATCCACATGGCCAATCCAATAACTACCCGCCCCACTAATCAATTTGAAAGGATCATCATAAAGATCTACAAACTTCACATCACATTTTCTAATGACGTATTCTCCTTTCTCTGGTAAGACTATTTTCTTCTCGGAAAAACGAGGGGATGTAAGTGATACTCCATCTTTCCATGATTTTGCCGTCATGCATAAGCAAATGTCATCAAATTTAATGGCTAACTCTTCATAAATTCTGTTTTTACCTTTTTGACGGCGATGGATAAACGTACATTCATGAATACCACTTAGTTGAGCCATTGCATCTTCAAAAGAAATAGTATTTTCTTTATTGCTATCTTTGTCTTTCTCAGAGTATCTTACAAACAAAGGAGTGTTTTCACTATTATCAATATTGCTGTAGATGCTCAATGTATCTTGTCTCAGTTCTAATTCTGCCATAAGATTAAAAGATTATTGTAGATATACTATACTAACATTTCTATCAAACATATTAAGTTGTGCACGTACAATCTTTCCGTCTTCTATCATCAGTACAACCCCATAATTCTCAAACGATGCAGTTTCCAATGGTGCACCCATTGCCAATGCATTTTCATCGTAACCATAGCCACGCAAATCAACGATGTTGCCATCCACATTAACTATCTTCATCCGTTTGGGAGCCATCTGTATATTGTTCTGCCACAGTGGATGCATACCATCCATATTGTACATTGAAATTGTGTATCCCTTACCGCCTTGAATGTTTTTTTCTATCACTAAACGGCGGTTGCACCCATAATTATGTCCAGAAACATTTTGTCCATTTTGGAAACGGACATGATCAGAAGAATCGAACACAACTTGTCCATCTGAAGGTTGGTTGTTTCCTTCCAAAAGGTATTTAATAAAGCTACTCATTGTTGGCGTTATTTTGAATTGTCAATATTTGACCACAAACTTACAAAAAGAAATGCAGACTCATGCCATAACAAACAAAGAATCTGTAAATAAAATGACATAAACGAGGTTTTGTTATAATATCAGTGTTTATCTCAATAGCCTACCTTCGGTTTGTATGCTTGTTTTTCTTCTCTCCCCAAGGAAGTTCAGACGATGAGCCACCACTACCAGTACCGACATGAACTTGTGCCTGACCGCCAATGGCAAGTTCAAAAGCAGCTCCGAGCAGGTTGGCCTGAGCTTCATTGACTTGTTCCTGTGGTTCAAACACATCATTTATCAGTTCATAAATGGTAGCCTTTCCTTTGGCGAAGTTTTCCCATATAGGGTTAAGCCAATCGACATATTTGACGGTGTCGTATTCTTCCTTGCCGACTTTCGTCCAGATATGCAGACTTGGGTTGTTATAATTGGGAATGAAGTGGTGGACAAGTTCCGCTCCAGACGAGAGGCGGTATCTTTGAGGATTGGTTTTGCGGTCAAGCTGGTCAATGCGAAGCCTCTGTTTTTCTATGAACGAATCCTTTTCCTTGGATTGTCGCTCTGCCGATTCCGCCCGATGGATAGCATTGTCTATCTCTTTCTGATAGCCATTCCGTAATTGTTCTATCTCAGTCTTGTGTCTTTCCTGCAAAGAAGCCTTTTCTGCCATGAGTGTTTTAATCCGTTCTTGGAGTTTGGCAATCTGCTTGTCCTTACCTGCAAGTTCCTTCTTTGCTTTGGCAAGATCGCCTTTCCCGAACCATGACAGAATGGTATTCTTGCCCTCCTGCGCTTTTTCAATGTCAACCTGTAGTCTTGCGATGTCTTCCTCGTACCGGCTTATCTGTTGCTTGTAGTATTCCGAATTTACCTGATGTCTGGCAGTGGAGCCGACAATTCCACGCTGCAACCCGAATGGTTTCATGGCTGCGGCATAGCTATTCTGGTATTCGTGCAGCTTGATCCGCCGCATCGCGTCATCAGCAGAAAGTCTCGGTCCGGATTTTGTCTCGTACTTCTTTTCGCCCTCACGCTTCTTGCGGAGACGTTCGGTAGTAACGATAGGCACGACGGTAGCGTGCAGGTGCGGAGTCTTCTCATCCATGTGCAATACACATGAAACAAGATTTTCACTGTCAAAAGTCTCCCTAAGCCATTTCAGGTTGGCATCTATCCAATTTTCCAGTTTTCCTTCTTGGGCAATCTTCATCATTTGTTCATGTGTTCCAGTCAGAATAATACGGATGGCTTTCGTCTGATTCTTGCCGACCTTGCGATGTAATCCAGCATGGTCTATTCTGAATTGTATGGCATCCGTCCTGTTCTTTACTCCGGCAGGAAATGCAATAAGTTCCCGATTAAGCTGTGTCCTGTTCGCATCGGCATTGGCCGGGACATATACCTTGCCTTTGGCATCCTTCCTTTCTATATGGCATGACATACCAGAGTCATTGCCGCTGCCACGTTGCAGGTGGCAGACTGCATATTGTGTATTGCTCATATTTTTGCGTTTTTGCGATTATTATTTCTGTGTTATGGTTCGTAAAATCCCGTCAATGTGCTACAGGCAGACATGGATACTGGGAGGGTATCCCTCCGCTTATGGGCTTTTTGACTGCCACTCAGAGAGTGAAAGCGGTGAAAATGCCCTAATAAGCTACGGGATTTTACAACCCCTTTTACACAGACAGCAAGCTGTCTGATTCTTCCATCGCTCTACTCCTGTCCTGCATCCACAAGTTCCAAGTCGAATGTATCTATCAAGGTATGCAATGCAGGATTGCGTTCCACCATCCTTGCTAGAACCATCTGCGGCGTATCTTCCATCAGGAGGAAGTCGGCAATATCCAACCCGGATTCGCGCTGCCTGTCGGTCGCCATCTTCTCCAACAAGTCGGAACAAGTGACACGCTTGCAAATGGAGTGAAGCATCGCTGTCTTACGTTTCCATTCCTCTGTTGCTTTCAGGTCGGGGAACAAAATCACCTCACGCCCACACAACACCTGCATGGCTTTGTTGTTGAAACTGCCGTGCATTCCACCTGTGGCAAGCCAGATGAAATCCGGAATAAAAAGGGCGGCAATCAGTGCTGTCTTCTCGCTTTCTACAATGGCAACAGTACTTGCCGGAATTGAAGTTTCGGACAATAGGTGTTCACCGAACAGGCACTGCTTCATGTGGAAATCCGGAACCCTCTTAACCGAGTGTACCCAATTTACCTGATTGAACGGATGCTTGATTCGATGCCCGGTCTTAGCATCATAACCCATAATCTTGCCTGCCCGCACATTACCGTTGATGTCTATCTGCCAGAAAACGGTTGCCCCGTTCCACATCTTGGATGTACCGACCTTATAAAGATTGAACAGCCTGTCAGTCTTCTCCTTGCCTGCCACTTTGGTTAGATATCGGTATAAAGGGTTGACGTCAAACTTCTGCATGGACTGGCTAACCCAATCAGAGGGAAGATAAGAAGTCTGTGGTGCAGAACTAGATAATGGCTTCGCTATTGGCTTGACGGCTCTTGATGGGGTGTCGCTTCTGTTATTTTGTTCAATCATGGTTTCTTTGATGGTTGGATTATCCTGAAAATACTTCTTCGGGGTATAATGGTAGCCACAGCTGTTGATATGATCACATTTGCCCACATGGTTAGGGAATGTAATTTGCGCATTCCCGTCAACATATCGGGTAAAACAGGACTTTCTGCCGCACTTTGGGCAAACTGTTTTACTGCCCGGTCTGTATTTTTGAAGATGGAATCTGTACTCACTCATAATGCTTTCGTTTTTGATTACTGCAAATCCGAAAGACCATTTGCAGTCTGCAGCCCTTGCAGCTTTGCAGGAAAACATCGTTTTCAGAGCCCCCCAACTGCAAGACTGAAGAAACTGCAAGCTGCAACGCGGGGTCATTCATTGCAGTTTTGGGTTGATGGTTCATTTTCGTTTATGGAATATTTACCGGATTCATACACCATTTTCTCGTAATGCCCGGCTTTGGACTTTTTCAAGAGCCTGCTGTGACACAACTCCCTGAGATAGTTCATCACCGTGCGCTCGCTGATGTTCTGCAGTTCCTTACCGACCGCTATGGCCGTTTTCGTATCGAAGGTATCGGGTAACAACGACAACAATACTTTGGGAGGCTCTTCACAGGTATTGTCTGCCACGAAGGAACGGATGCGTATGTATGAATCCTCGAAATAGTCATTCAGCCGGATAGCGGCTTTCACCGACACCGGATCCACAAACTGCAGGTGGCTTTCATCGGAAGCATACCGCAGGACTTGGATAATCAGAGCCAGCCGTGCCACGTGAGACGGATGTTTCATCTCCCGGCTGTCAACGTCGGCATCATCCTCTATCCGATTGATACGTTCCACTTTTTCGTTCCACCAGGAGAAGAAATACTCTTTGGCTTCACTGTTCATGGAAAGCACATGGGCAGCGTGTTCTTCCATTCCGTCTCCTTCCGTTTCTGTATCATAATCCAAAGCAAGCACCTTGTCCAGTATCTTTTCCCAACGTTTTGCAGCCAAAGAGGTCTTTTCTCCGTCATCATCCCGGTTTGTCCATTTTGATACTTCCCTGGATTTGGGAAGCACGAACAGGATACGGTCAAGCAGTCCGTTTTCCTCGAATCCTTTTTTGAGAAGTTCGTGAATACGTTTGGTCTGTGCAGTTCCGATGATGTTGATGCACGGGCGTTCTATATGTACAGGAGTGGAATTGCTTACCCTTATTACATCCAAGGCCCCGCCACTCCATGCGGTCAGCAATTGCTCTATGAGCTGCCCGTTCGTGTAGCGGTTGGCGGAATTGAACATGCCCATAATCTCGTCCACCAGAATGGCAACACTCCGTGGATTGTTGTTATGTGTCTGTAGAAGCGATTCGGGTGTGAAGTCGGATACGATGGTACGGTGAAGAACAGGTTTCTTTCCGTTTTCTCCTGCCGCTTTCCATGCTTCCACTTCTGCCTCATACGCCTTGAAAAGGGCATAGTCATGTTTACGGATTGGACGGTATGCGGCTTCTAGCGGTGGGGTCTTGCCTAGTCCGGGACGGCCCACCAGAATGATGTACAGTGCGCCGTTACTCTGCCAGTCGCTTTTGATGCGGATACGGTAAGTACCGCCCAAGGCTGTCGATGCTGCCGACAGCATGGACGTCGCAATGAACTCAATCATGTAGTTCTCGTATTTGGTCATGTCAAGTATAACGGACTGTACGGCCTGAGGGAATGCGTCCAAAGGAAAACCTGTGTCTTCGGTATGCTCCGCCTCCATGCGGATTCGGTTGCACAGTTCAAGCCGGCTGTTTTTCATGTCAGCCATTTTTCCTCTTGCAATAGGATGTTACACTTTCGGACTTGCCCCCTGTCTGTACGCGGCGTACATCGGACTTGGCATACATGTTCTTGTTGCCTACCTTGACAGGCACGAGGTAGCCGCGCTTCGCCCACAGGTTGAGCGTGCCTTCGCATACGTCCAGCAGTTCCCGGACTTGCTTCGTGTTGAGATAGACTTCTTCCGCTTCACGCTGCATTACTGCCTTCTGCTCTTCCTGCTGTGCCAGGATGGTACGCTGTACGATGGATTCGGCAAACATCTTGAGGTCCGAGGGAGTAATTTCCAGTTTTACATTAGCTCCTTGTTCGACCAGAGTTTCTATGGTAATCATAAATGTCAGTTTTGAAATTTATCACGACCATCTGTAAAAGTTCCCTGATGCCTCACTCCCGATGGCTTGTAAAAGAGAAGCACCGCCAACCTTCGGGGAAAGGATTGACGGTGCAAAAGTATGTATGAATTAAAACTAATTGATATATAATACTTTGTCTTAAATCGTCATGACAATTTAAGACTGCATGACAATATAAAACAGCCTTATTTTACCTTATTCTGCAATATCTGTTTCTTCATCTGTTCTGATAATGCCACTGATTTCCTCTGTCAATGTCCGGAATAGTTCCCGGTTTTCGTCACTTTCTATAAGTGGTGCGGACTGGTCTTTCCCGTCCTTGATTATGTGCCTTGCCGTTTTCAGGGACCCGACGGCCTGTCGTATGGCACTTTCGCTCTTCAAAGACGGCAAATCCGGAAATTGCAGGGTCAATCCAACGCTGTATTCTTTGGCGGTATGCATACCGTCCACCAGTCGCAATTCTTTCAGTACATAGTACGGCAATGCCTGATGGACGGCACTCCTGTTAATGGAAACAAAACTGCGGAGACATTGCAGGACCTCCGTTTTGTTCTTGCAATTAAGATAATCTATAAGAGGGCTTTCTTGTATCTTTTTCCTTCCGGCTGTACGCTGTATCTTTGATGTTGCATCAATGCCGGAATCTGTTGATTCCGCGCCACCAACGTTACTGTCTGTATCGGATTCCATTTCGGCTGTTGCGGATTGCAAGGCCCATTCACCGATGCGATTTTCTTTAACGGCTTCGTTCATGGCGAAATATTCGTCCCAGTCGGCACGGGTACGGAAACCACTTTTGATGGATACGCTAATGATTTGTCGGGTAACAAAAGAACAGCTTTGTCTGTCTGCTTCGTCTGCTTCCGGACTCCCTGCCTGTTTGCTGACCATGCTGACCATCGCCTCGAAACTCTTTCCGTAGTACAGCCAGCTCAACACAAGAGGTGCTGAAAGGATAATGCGCGGTTCTTCGGGCTTGCTGCTGAAAATGGATTTTATCCTGTCCCATAATGTGGCCGGAGCTGTATCATGCAAAGGATTACTCTCCTCCCTCTGTTCATGGTATAACTCCACTATCCGCTTGGGTACTGCATCCTCTTTGAACATGAGGTCTATATTCTCAAAATTCCCCTTACTGTCATCATCCCAACATAACTCCCATTCAGTCTTGATTCTGGGCAGTTGTCTGAATATGGCCTTACAGATGTCAAGGTACTGCCTCTCGTCCCCGTTTGTCATCAGTCGCGCGAAACGGTTGTATTCCTCTCTGTGCGTGTTCTTCCAATGAAGGATATCCGCCTTGAACTGGTCGTATGTCAAATTTCGTTCATCCATATTCATAGTGTATTATATTATTGTGAAGTATAAAAGGGGATATTAGAAAAGAGGGAAACGGTCAATCCAATAGGTTTACCAGTTCTTTTTTCATATCGTCATCAATCTTGCGGTATCGTACAAAAGCCCGGCTGCCTTCCGAATGCCCCGACATGGAGGCGATCAGGTTCGGGTCTTTGACCTGCTTATATAAGTTGCCTATAAAAGTCTTTCGTGCCGTATGGGTGGTTGCCACCTCGTATAGAGGCCGTGCCACATCCTCGCGTGTCTTCGGGTCGAGGACTCTCACCATGCGGTCTATGCCCACATATTTGAGAATCTCCTTTATCTTCTTGTTGTAACCGAAATGAGAGAACCGGGGAAGTAATGCGTCTTCCAAGTCCTTATATCTCTCCAGTATGTCCAAAGCCTTTTGGTTGAGCGGAACTCTGACTGTATTGGCGTGTTCCATTTTGGTCTTCTGTGGAATATATTCCACACATCCGTCCACGACATTGGCTTTGGTCAGTCTGTTCAGGTCGCTGACGCGGCAACCGATCAGGCACTGGAACATGAATATGTCCCGATAGACCGGATGGGTGGCCCCCAGACCGCTCAGGTCGGCATAGTACACCCTGTCCCTCTCTTCTAGGGTCAGATAAAACGGGTCGCCGTACATAGGTTGGGTAATCTGGTACTGGTCAAACGGATTGTTTCTTGTCAGCCCGCGCTTGATGCACCACTTGATAACCGTCCTTATCCGGTAAAAATAGCCTGTAATGCTGTTCTCGGAGCGGATCTGCTCGTATTTCTGCTTTTGCACGTCCTTGTAGAACAATGGATATTGTCCGGCAAGATTATGTTCCTCCTGTAGCCAGCTCTTGAACTCCCGCAAATCATCGGCGGTAATCGTGTCAATACACAACTTAAAGCCTCTACGGTGCAGTACTTCATGCTGGAAACGCTCGTAACGGCTTATCTTGTCTATATTGCCAAGATGGTGCTTGTAGCTGTCGTCCGCCAAAGTGTTTTCTGCGATATACCGGCTGATCTGATAGACGAGATGGTATTCTTCGGCTTTGTTGCCGCCCCTTGCGTTGATGTCGGGATGGTGGTATTCCTCTATCAGTCCTTTCAGCCAGTTCCCGTCCACACCACGGTGGTACTCCTTTGTGATAAGGTGGGTGATTTGCTGGATGTCCCTGTCAAAGTTCATCCGCTTCTCTTCCGATACCAGAGCCACACGTGGTTTGTAACCCTGTTTCTCCGCGCTCCAGTGATTGGGGCTGATGGAAAGCTCGCTTGCCGCTTTTATATCGACTCCGCCAATATCCCGGACACGGAAATAGACACGTGCCAGATCCGTCACATTGTTCTTGGCCGATGTCTTTCTGATGAATGCCGTTACTTTCATATATATTTCCTCCTTAGTTTATCATTTCTACCAGTTTCCGCTTCATGTCATCGTCTATGGTGCGGTATCGCCTGAACGCCCGGCTTCCTTCCACGTGTCCCGACAGGGAAGCGATCAGATTCGGATCGGGGACCTGTTTGTACAGGTTGCCTACAAAGGTCTTGCGTGCCGTATGGCTGCTGGCGACTTCATACAATGGTTTTTGTACGGTATTATAGCCGTGCGTGTCAAGGATGGTGACCATACGGTCAATGCCGCAATACTTCAAAAGTTCTCGTATGCCAAGATTATAGGTATGTATGGGCTTGAAAGGAAACAGCCTGTCCGCGTTTACATCATAGCGTTCCAGTATCTTCAAGGCCTTTTCGTGCAAGGGGACTCTGACTGTCTTTGCCTGACACTTTTTCGTTTTCTGTGGCATGTATTCCAGAAAGCCGTCCTTGATGTTTTCCCTTGTCAGCCGGTAAAGATCTCCGACGCGACAGCCGATATAGCAGTGGAACACGAATATATCCCGGATGACCGCCAGTTTAGGATTGTCACTCAAATCCGCATCGTACAGGACATTCCTTTCCTCCGAAGTAAGGTAGAACGGGTCCCCGTATGTCGGTTCCTTGCAGCCGTAGAGTGCATACACCTCGTTGTCGGAATACTTCATCCTCTTGCACCAGTGCAGGAATGTACAGAAGAAGTTCATGATGTTGATGACGGTCGTGTTGGAGAGCGGCTTGGGTTTGTGGTTGATAAGCATACGGGGAACATAGAACTCAGGATGCTCTTGGCGCAGCAGGTACTCATTCGCGACATAATCCCGGAAACCGTTCATCTGTTCCAGTGTGACAGTCTCCACAAAGAGCGTGAAATCACGATTGCCTAGTATTTCACGTTGGTAGTCGTGATAGCGGGACATCTTGCGCTCGAAACGTATGATATGCTCTTTGGTTCTATCAGCCCCTTCGTACTTCTCCAGATATTCATGAACACGGTAGAGCAAGTTCGGATGGTTGCGTTCGAAGGCACTGGCAGGATACAGCACATCTTCGATAACCTGCTTCAGCCATTTACTGTCCGCCTTGTCCGAAAACGTCTTCTCCACTTTCTCAATAATGGCGGTAATCTGTTCGGGCAGGCGTTTCTGGTCGGTGGCAGGTACGGCTGTCGTGCGTTTATAACTTAGGGTATCTGCATCCCAGTACTTGTCATGGACTGTAAGAGGCGAAACCACCTTTATATCCACATTCTTCTCACGGACACGGAAACAGATGTTCGAGGTCGTAGAGGAACACTTTTTCAGATAGACGGAAACTTTCATCGGCAATGCGTTTTTGGTTCATATCGCAAAGGTATATAAATTCCCGTATATGTTCCCATATATCCCGAAGAAACTTGAAACGGATTAAAACAAATTAAGAAGTCAATCCCGAAATTGATACCACATAAAGCACTGTAAATTAGTGGTTATATTTGCTTTTGTTATGCTTTTCTTTTCAATTCTTACTTCTTTTTCCTCTTTTTAAAACATATATTGCAGTTCCACGCTTCTTTTTTGTTAACTTTTAAATCTTCGAGGAGCTGGAAGGTAACGGAGGATTCAATTATGAGCCATAATTATGAAGTCGGCAATATTGTGAAACTAAAATCGAACGGTCAGAATATGCGAATAATTTCGGTTAGAAAAAATCCTATTGACGAAGAACTTTCGGATTATATTGTTTGTGAATGGGACATGAATGGAGAAAAGAAGCAAAGAACATTTCATGTTGATGAAGTTGAATTTGTTAATGTGGGAAAAATAAAACCTTACAATATCGATAATTATTACTAATCCTCTTAAGTAGATGTTAAGAATTAGTTTATACAGAAACACAGATTAACAGAGATTTTCGCGGATTATTATTTGAATTATCTGTTCTTAATCTGCGCTAATTCTGCGAAAATCTGCGTTCTGATAATATCAGTTAATTTTGCACACTTACTTATTGGCAATATTTATGTTAAAACAAATCGCAATACTGTTTTTTGTAGTACTAGATATATTTCCTTCATATGCTGAATATATCCGATTATCCACACGTTGAGAAACAATCCGTTTGGAACTATGTAATAACTATGATTGACTACGGTGATACTTATACAAATGTCTATTTTTGGTGTAAGGATATAGGAAACAGAAGAAGGGAATTTTCTAAATTTACTTATTTAATTGATTCGAAAGGAGTAAAACATCAAATTCAATCCATAAATGGCAAGCCCTTGAATACAGATGCATTATATATTGATACAAATGCAGGAAATGAGAATAGCTTTTGGATCACTTTTTCTGTATCACTTAGTGGCATGAATAAATTTAGCATCATAGATGAAAAGACTGGAGGGTTTATTTTTAAAAATATCAGATTATATTCTGACTATGCTGGCTATGCTAATAGATGTCAGAAAATTAATGCTCACTTCAAAAGTAACAATACCAAGCAGAAAAAACTATTAAGGAAAGATCCAAACTTTAAAATTGAATGATAATGATGTTTAACCTATGAAAGAATAAGATGAGAAATATACAAAAAATATTATTAATGTTGTGTTCTGCATTGTACTTTGTGAATATTCAAGCTCAAACGAATAAGATTGAATATCCTTATGTTACCTATCGTTCTATACCCCATTGTGTAATTTATAGAATAGAAACAGACGCACATTTTACGAAAGTATCCTTATACTATAAAAATCCATATCCTATGGGGTGGGTTAATTTTTCCCGCGCAACGACACTAAAAGATTTAGGGCGTAGCAGAATTTATAATATCGTCTATACAGAAGGGGTTCCCTTATCACCTCAAAAAAAAGACTTTGAACTAATAGGAGAAGGAGTTTATTGTTCGATGTTTTTTCCTCCTATACCAAAGGACTCTAAATATATAGAAATCAATGAAAATGTAGAAGGCGGATTTCATTTTGTTTTAAAATTAGAATCTAATGTTAATAATTATTCTTCACAATATGCCGTGATGAACAATTATATCAAGAAAAAACGAGAAGAGGAAACTTTGCAAAGAAATAAGGCAATGTGGGAAAAGAAACAAAGAGAAACATATAGTTCAACTCCAAGCAAAAAGAAAATCAAAAAGAACAGAAAAGCATTAGTAAAAGACCCTGATTTCAAAATAGATTAATGTTATGAATAAATGTTTATTTCTTATGGTCTGCCTGACGATTGTATTATCTTCATGTAAAATGACCTTAAAAGATATTGTAAAAGAAGCAGAACAAGCTACATTTGTCATTTATACTTATGATGAGTATGGCACTCCTAAAGGTATAGGATCCGGATTTTTCATTGACAAAGAAGGTACAGGAATTACTAATTATCATGTATTGGATGGCGCAGTAAAAGCTGTACTTAAAACTTCTGATGAAGAAAAATACGAAATAAATCAAGTGATAGCTTCTGATCGAAAATGGGATATTGCTAAGTTTACAATTAAGAATGATAAAAATAAGACCTTTAACTATTTGAAATTTTCAAATAAAGAAATAGAAAAAGGTGATAAAGTGTATAATATCAGTAGTCCAATGGGATTGGAAGCAAGTGTTTCTGAAGGTATCGTATCTTCATTAAGGAGTGACGGACAACATGGAAACATAATACAGGTCACAGCTCCAATTTCTTCTGGAAGCAGTGGCAGTGCATTGTTAAATCATGATGGAAAAGTATTCGCTGTAGCTACATTTAAATACAACCAAGGAGAAAGTCTTAATTTTGGGGTAGCCATAAATGAGGAAAAATTAGACTTGTTGGAAGAAAATGAATTTGCAAAAAGAAATAGCAAATTCAATAGAAAAGATAATTTTATTATTTTGAATGTACCCAATAGCGGTGATCAAAATGTAGTATTAAATGCCTTAGAATTCAAAGATGATGCAACAATCGCTTATTTTTCTTATACGAATTTGGACATGTCTGCAGACCACATGTTGATATGGACAAAATTGGGAGAAGGGGATAAAGGCTTTCTGATACATGATTTAGATAATAACAAAAAATACTACATAACTTCATCATCTATTGGAACAGACAAAGAAAATGGGACTTCTGTTCCTTTAGCTTCCAATTATAAATTCAAGGTATTTTTCCCTCCGATAAAAGATATACCTTCGAATATAGATATAGTAGAAGGATATGAACCCAAGAGTTGGCAATTCCGAAATATCTGTATAGATGAATACAAAGATAACTGGGAAATAGATATGAACGCTTACCAAAAAGAATATGCCTATTCAAATATGCATGAAGGTCATTTGGCTGATGCTGAGAATTTATTTTTAGCGATGCTCGATGAAGACCCAGAAGATTTACAAGCATTAAATGCTATGGGAATTATCTCTTTTGTATTAGAAAACTATAGTAATGCAGAAGCATATTTCACCAAAGCGATAGAAGCTCATCCTAATAATAGTATAGGGTATTTGAATCGTTCACAAATATATCAGTTGCGTGGCGATAACCAATCAGCACTACGTGATTTGACACAAGCTGTAAACAATAGTGCGCAACCTGATGATTACTATAAAAGGGCACTATTATACATAAAATTGGAAGAATGGGAAAAAGCTGAAAAAGATTTGGATAAAGTAATAAAAACAGAAGACTATAAACGGACTGCAGACCCTTACGCTTTTCGTGCAATCTGTAAAATGAAACAACGAAAACGAGAGGCTGCATGTAAAGACATTGAAATCGCGTATAATCTTACTAATGATAAGGAATTGGAGAAAACTCTGCAACAAATGTGGAATGATTGTGGTTGTTATTAATGTATGATAATATGACAGAAGATAAGGAACATAGTTTAGCAATCAGCAAAATACTTGATTGTTACCTGAATACACAAGTGAACAACCTATTTGATTTGGCTGAAAACATGAAAGCACTAAACAACTTTCAAGTTAAAATAAATGAATTGCAAGACATGAAAAATGCCAATCAAATAGAACAAAATGGATTAGCTTTGATTTTGTTGCGGAAATACGTAATGGAAGAAAAGTTTGGGAAACTATTGATGAGGAATCTGATACGCCAATATTATGATTTGAATGATGAACAGATTTCAAAATATGAAAATTGCCGTATTGAACAATCGGGAAAGTATTACATAACTAATCCATTGGTTTGTAAAAGAAAAGGTGAAACTTTTAGAGGAAAAAATTTTGAGACTTATTGTCTGGAACTTATAATAAAAGGCAAAAGCTATGTTCATGAAGATATGCTTAAGAATAATTCAACATTCATACGCGAGAGCTAATAATCTAAATTATCAATTGTGATTATGAATAAAGTTCCGATTTCAAGATTATCTCGTATTATATTCGTATATTTGCATTGTTAAGAGTTTCCCGAACAAGCAAAGCGATGCAGACTGCGGCAATTAGGACGGTTGCCAACTCATTACCTCAAAACGAGGCAATTCTTCTAACTCTCTTGATTTCAAAGAGGTATATTCCTTATACAGATTTACGGAAAAAGCACAGTTATGAAAAGCATGTTTTTGTTTCTATCTTTGTTGTCATGTATGCCTGCAGTGGCCAGTAATGCATCCGACAACAAACAAGATCAGGTAGATTTGAATCAGACGGCAACAGGAGGTTACGGATATTTTATAAACCAGGATCAAAAAGCCTCCGTCTGGTGGGCCGAAGGCGCTTACAAAGTATTGAAAGATGCACCGGTTCCCAGAAAAAGCCAGAGCAGGGTTTCTCTGTCGGCTGCCAAGAATGAATACGAATCGTTTATCATTGTAGTAAATCCGGAAAGTGAAATGGAAAACTTCCGCATCTCGGTGGCAGGCTTTACTTCTTCTGACGGAAAGACGATCCCCGGTGACCAGGTTGAAATCAGAAAGGTGGAATACGTCAAGGTCTCCCACCCTACGGACTATTATGGTTACAAAGGATATTTCCCGGATCCGCTGCCGTTGTATGAAAAGCCTCTGACATTAAAGGCATCCGAGAATACCCCTTTATGGATTACAGTCCATGTTCCTTCGCAGACTGCGGCTGGCCAATATACATCAGAAGTGACACTTACGGCAGCCAACGGCTGGAAAACTACGGTTCCCGTTGATCTGACGGTGAGAAACTTTGAACTTCCTGCTGTTCCTACCATTCGTTCCGGATGGGGAATGAACATGAAAAATGTGGAACTCTATGAAAATCTGACCACCGAAGAACAGAAACGTGACAAATTCGAAAAATACATGGAAATGTTCAGCCGGTACAAAATCTCTCCTTACGATCCTTTCCTGTATGCTCCGATTCATGAAACCGTTTCCGGAGTGGACTGGGAAGGCGGATTTTATGACAGCAAAGAAAAAGTCAGCGGAAATTACGGCTATAAGGTTGTAGATAATTCAGCCACTGAGAACATAGAAGCCTGCACACGCGAATTGCAGCCTGTAACTCCGGGAAAGACCTATGAGTTAAAATGGAAAGCCAAAAGCCAGGCAGAGAAGCAGACTTATGTAGTAGGTGTAGAATGCTATGATGCCGAAAAGAATCTGATTGTCTTCGAAAACCGTTTTGAACAATTTACAGCGAACCCGGGATGGGAATCATTCACTTTCCCGCTGGGAATGTTCGACGAAGAAATCCGCTATGTCAAAGTCATTCTGTGTGCAGCCAACCGCACCTATCACGGAGAAGACAAAGGGGTTGTCTGGTTCGATGATCTTTCGATGAACCAGAAAGAAACAGACCAGAATCTGCTCGCATGCGGAAATTTTGAAGTGGATCTGGACAAGATCGACATCCAGCTGGATTTCTCTGATTTCGAAGCGGCTGCCAGAAAATACTTTGCGCCTCCCTATAACTTCAACTCCTTCCGTCTGGCCATAAAAGGTCTGGGATCAGGAACCTACTATTCCCGCCAGAATGGTATCTTCGAAGGATTCGAGCAGGGAACGGAAGAGTATAACAAACTTATGAAGCGCTATTTGCAGCAGATTCAGGATAATCTGGAACGAATCGGCGTACTGGGCAAAGAATACATCTACTGGTTTGATGAACCGTCGGAAAAAGATTATGAGTTCGTATACCAGACCAACAAGATGATCAAGGAGTATGCTCCGAAACTGACAACCTTCCTGACAGAACATGTGGCAGGTCAGGATATCTCGGACGTTACCGATATCAGCTGCACCATCTGGCACCAGCTGAACCACGAAAAAATCGACAAGATGAACCAGCGCGGACTGGAATACTGGTCTTATCTCTGCGTATGGCCGAAAGCTCCATGGATTTCCGAATTCATCGACCACGATGCCGTGAATATGCGCATGTGGCTGTGGGCATCCTACGTCTACCGTCTGAAAGGAGTACTCATGTGGGAAACCACCTACTGGAACTCCAACGAAGCTTCCCCGAAAGGATATCTGCAGAACCCCTGGCAAGAAGCCATGAGCTGGGTAACCGGATACGGCTGGCCTTATGGAAAACAGACAATCTGGGGAAATGGTGACGGACGGTTCTTCTATCCGGAAAACAGAGATCCCAACAAGGACAAGACAACCGCCTATCAGGGATATCCGATCCCGTCCATCAGACTGGAATTCCTCAGAGCCGGTATTGAGGATTACGAATACATGTGCATTCTGGAAAAACTGATGAAAGTGGCTTCGAAGAAACAGGCGTCACTGGTGAAAGAAGCCAGACAGCTGTTGCAGATTCCAAAATCCATCTACACCGATGAGAAGACCTACAACAAAGATCCCCAGGTTTTGCTGGAACACCGGCAGAAAATTGCGGAACTGATTGAGAAGTTTATAAAATAAAAAACTATAGAAAAAATGAGCTTCGGGCTTTTAAAAAAACGTTTCGGCGTTTGCTTTAAAAGCCCGAATTCTTTTTTATAAAACATTTCGACGTTTTTTCAATAAAACGACACCCTCTATTATTCAAAGAATCACATTCTCCTGCTTCCCGTCCATCCAGTTGGAAAGGTTACTGAATACGATCGCAGCACGGGCTTCCATCGACTCTTCAGACGCAAATGCGACATGCGGAGTGGCCAGTACATTCGGTGCCTGAAGCAACGGATGGGCCGGGTCAAGCGGGGGTTCAGTTTCGAACACATCGATTCCGGCACCGGCCAGATGGCCGTTCTTCAAGGCTTCAGCCAGAGCTGCGGAATCCACCACTCCCCCACGGGCCGTATTGATCAGATAAGCGCCCTGTTTCATCATTCCCAGACGGTCTGCATTAATCAGCTGACGGGTTTCGGCAGTCAGCGGACAGTGGAGGGAAACGATGTCGGACTGGGACAGAAGTTCTTCCAACGGCATGAACTCAATAAAGGAAGGTTCCTTGCCGGTCAGATGGCGTTTGTTGCCCAGCACCCGGCAGCCAAAAGCCTTGCACAGTTCAGCCGTACGTGTTCCGATGGCTCCTGCACCGACGATTCCCACAGTCTTGCCGCGCAGTTCACAGCCGACCAAACCGTCTTTGGTCTTTCCCTGACGGCAACGGCCGGCCACCTGCGGCACGTTCCGCAACAGTGACAACATCATGCAAAGGGCCAGTTCGGCTACTGCCTGAGTGGAATAACCGGCAGCATTGCTCACCTTCACTCCACATTCACGGGCAGCATCCAGATCCACATGATCGACTCCCGTGAACGCTACATCAATAAATTTCAGATGCTTGCAGGCACGGATTACCTCTCCCCGCAACGGCATATTGGCTATGATGATCACATCTGCCTCGCGGGCACGCTCTATTTGTACCTGTATGTCCAAATCCCGGGGATAAGCGTTAAAAGTATGCCCGGCCTCAACCAGCGGACGGGCATATTCACTCAGTCTTTCCGGAGAAATACCGAGTGATTCCAGCAATACGATATTCATGGTCTTGTTTCTTTAAAATTCAATTCTCACAAAAATACAAAAAAACAAGAATGAACAAGGTTTTTCAGGATGATACTTTCGACCGGGTTATGAACGACAGGACTTCCCGACATGCCTGAGTGATATAATCCCAGTCTTTTTCCGCAATCTTATCCTTAGGAAAAAGCTTCGATCCCATACCCACACAGAATACACCGGCTTTCATCCAGGATGTGATATTTTCAGAAGTCGGCTCTACCCCTCCCGTAACCATCAGTTTCGACCAGAGCATCGGCGCCAGCAGACCTTTGACCAGTCCGGTACCCAGTACATCGCCCGGGAATATTTTGCACACGTCACATCCGGCTTCCTGTGCATATCCCACTTCCGTAACGGTTCCGCATCCTGGGATGTATGGAATCAGGCGTCTGTTGCATATCCTGGCCACCTCGGGATTGAACAGCGGACCTACAACGAAATCAGCACCACACTGAATATAGAGTGCTGCCGTAGCTGCATCTACTATGGAACCTGCACCAACAGCCATTTCAGGACATTCCCGGGCAGCATATTGAACAATATCGGCAAAGACCTCATGGGCAAAGTCTCCCCTGTTGGTAAATTCAAAAGCCCGTACCCCTCCTTCATAGCATGCTTTCAGCACATGCTTTGCTATTTCTGCATCCCTATGATAAAAAACGGGAACCATCCCCGTAGAACCGATCTTACCCAGTACTGCTATTTTATCAAATTTAGCCATATTCTATTCCTTTTATTGAATGTTTTACCATCATGCCCATTTTCTGCAATTCTATCAGAAAAACGACTGAGATCCTGTGCAGAAACCGGGCTTTGTCATTTATGCAGACTATAAAGTAACTCCTTGCTTGAAGATAGCTGTTTCCTGATCCGGATCCATATAGAAACTGAATTTCACAGCTTCTCCGTCTTTCCCGGCTGTGACATAAATCGCTCCGTCCTTCAGCACCAGTTGCTGTGAGAACGGCAACCTTTCCCGAAAGGGATTCGGTGACAGGGAAACCCGCACCCGTCCCATCTTCATCAACCGGTTTGCCTCACTGATGGCATCTGTCCGGGAGAGATAGAACAACAAGTCTCCATTCTTCTCTACCCAAAGATTAGCCCCGAGTTCTCCATTCCCCAACGGCATTGATCCTGCCGAATTTTCAGAAGGAGTATCCCACTCTACATTGTATCTGTCTATTTCCGCCTGTTGTGCCATAGCCATACCAGCCACCAGCAGTCCGGCTACAATCATCGATATTCTGCTTTTCATAAGATCATTCCTGCTATTTCACTTCAATTTCCAGCGAAGCAGATTCCAGACCGGCTCCACTTACCTGTACCTGCATTTTTCCCGCAGCTCCCTTCTTGCCTCGGACAATGGCCAATGCCAGACCATTGAACGATTCCCGTCCGGCACTCTGGAAAGGAGTGAAAGAGGTCGGATCACCATTATCCGTAGCGACCAGTTCACCACAGCCTGTCACTTCTACTTTCAGTGGCAAACAGGCGGTCGGTACTTTCCGTCCGGAGCCATCCACGATTGTCACGGTTACGAAGGCCAGTTCGTCTTCACTGCCTGCAACGGAAGCACGGTCTGCCGACAACCGGATCTTCTGTGCCTTGCCTGTGGTCTGTACCTCATCTTCCGCCCATTGTTTTCCGTCCTTGTAGGCAACAACCTTCACACAGCCCGGCTGATAGACAACACTGTCCCATACCAGACGGAAATCCTTGCCTGTTTCTTTCACCTTGCGGCCATAGCTCTTGCCATTGACAAACAGCTCGGCCTCCGTACCCGAAGTATAGACATGTACCGGTATGATCTGTCCCTCACGGCCTTCCCAGTTCCAGTGAGGCAGGATATGTGCCATCGGAAGATCCGGACGCCAATGCGACTGATACAGATAATAACGGTCTTTAGGGAAACCGGCCAGATCGACAATGCCGAAATAACTGCTGCGAGAAGGCGGTTGCGTGCGTTCCAGTTCTGCCAGCTGCTTCTCCAGCTCAGCCCGCTTCGACGGGTCTGTCCGGAAATTCAGCAGGTTGGTATTGTCGGAATTGAACGGAGTCGGTTCACCCAGATAGTCAAAGCCTGTCCAGACATATTCGCCCAGCAGATGCGGAAACTGGAAGTTCGTAGCAAACTGCCGGTCAGGTGTACAGCCCCAGCCTGGAGCATCCTTATCATACGAAGTGATCTGATAATCCTTGCGGAGCGTATCTCCCATAAAATAAACGCCACGTGTGCTCAGGCAGGAAGAAGTTTCCGTACCGATTGTCGGCTTGTTCTTATAGCGTTCATCAGCATCCCATCTGGCCTGTTCATAGAAGAAATAATTGACACCCATCACGTCCAGAGCCATACTGGCTCCCGAAGCCCGTCCGCCATTCGGATCATTATATCCGTTTGTCACAGGACGGGTCTTGTCCAGTGACTTGACAATATCCACCAGATGTTTCGTCATTTCTACATTCTGCTGTTCCATGACTTCATTTCCGATTGACCAGAATACGACGGAAGGATGATTCCAGTCACGGCGTACCAGAGCCTCCAGGTCTTTTCTGTGCCATTCCTCATACAGCTTGTTGTAATCCCATTCACGTTTGCCGCTGGCCCAGGCATCAAAGGCTTCGTCCATGATCAGGATGCCCTTTTTATCGGCCAGTTCCAGGACCTCGGGAGCAGGAGGATTATGAGAGGTACGGATGGAATTGCAGCCCATTTCCTGCATGATGCGGAACTGACGTTCCAGGGCACTCATATTGAATGCTGCACCCAGTGCACCCAAGTCGTGATGATTGCAGACACCCTTGATCTCTACGCGACGCCCGTTCAGGAAAAAGCCTTCGCGTGAAACACTGATTTCGCGTACTCCAAACGGCGTGTAGTAACGGTCGGTCTCCTTGCCGTCCACCTGTACCGTCACGCAAGCCATGTAGCGGTTGGGCGATTCGATGTCCCAGCGCTTGCAGTCGTCCAGTGTCTTCTGCATATCAACCTTCCCGCTTCCCTGCGAAGGCAGCTCCAGTGTCTGGTCGTCAAAGCGCAGTACCCGCTTGCCCAGGCAGTCCAGCGAATCCAGTTCATAGACCGAAGTCTTCACCACAGCCTTTGCTGCCTCGTCCAGATGGTTTTCCACTTCCACCGTGAAATGCAGATCTGCCGTCCGGGCCGTCAGGTTCTCCGCTTCCATCTTGGTTCCCCAATGTTTCACATGCACCTGTCCAGTCTTCACCAGCCACACATGGCGGTAGATACCGGCACCCGGATACCAGCGGGATTCCCATTTCTCCGTGTCAGTCCGTACAGCCAGCACGTTAGGTTCACCCACTTTGATAAAGGGAGTCAGATCCAGACGGAATGAATTATAGCCATAAGGCCACGTACCTACATACTCTCCGTTCAGCCATACCTTGGCGTATGCCATCACGCCGTCAAAATCCACATAAAAACGTTTTCCCTGATCGGCCTTGTCCACCGTAAATGTTTTCCGGTACCAGCCGATTCCCTGATAAGGAAGTCTTCCGGTATTGCCTGACAAGTCCATCCGGAACGGTCCGGTAATGGCAAAATCATGCGGTACATCCAGCTTTTCCCAGCCCGAATCATCCACACCTGTTTCAAACATACCGGCCGGCTCTTCCACCCTTGTTCCATCGGCCTGCAGACCGTATCTGATGAAACGCCAGTCATCATCGAGAGATACGACATCAGCCTGTCCGGACCGTCTGACCGGTTCCTGCTGAAGAGTTCCATCCCCACAAGCGAAGCACAGCAGCAAAGCCGCCAGGCTTCCTAAAATCTGTATTACTTTCATTTTGTTCCGTTAGTATTAAATTTATTGTCAATCAGTTTTTCGTAAATGTAAACCATTCCAGGTTCATCAAATCCTGTCCGGGATCTCCTCCCCTGTCTCCTTTAAAGACAAGAACCAGGGCATGCTTTCCTTTCGGGGTCTTTATTGCTGTTTCGTGAATGGCATAAGCCGTTTCCCCGTTGTTCGGCTTCAGCGGGCAAGTGCCCAGAAGTTCACCGTCCGGATTATCCAGGCGGATTTCAATCTGTGCGGAAAGATTCTTATCCCATGTCTTGCAAATGAAGCGGTTCACCTGTGCCTGATCAAAATCATAGTACTTCCAGTAAGCACAATCTCCATCCCGGATGCCGGTCAGATATTCCACCGGCACATCGTTTTCAGGACGGCGCACCGTCGGATATACATTTCCCGAAAGCAGACAGGCCCGGTAGGCTTCCATCCGCAAAGCCGGCGACATCGGTCCGCCTGCTCCCTGGGTAGTCATCTCTACCTGCTGTATCGTACCGTCCTCATTGAAGGTTATGGGTTCCAGACAGGCCTTTCTCATGGACGAAGAGGCATGCGTGGGACGGTGATAAGCAATATACCATTGTCCGTTAATCTCCGTAATGCAACCGTGATTGTTCACCAGATTGCGTCCGCTTCCCCAGTTATCGATGATTACTCCCCGATAGGTGTAAGGACCGAAAGGAGAAGTGGCCGTAGCATAGTCCAGGGTTGCACAGTTGGACTCCCCGTGCTGTGAATGGCTGCCATAGACAAAATAATAAATGCCGTTCCGCTTTCTCACGGAACTGCCTTCATTGAAACAATGCTTATCGTAAGTCAGAAGACTGTCGTGAATCTCACCTTCAATGGCATTCATCTCCTTATTCAGCTTTGCTCCCCGGGCGTGCCACTGTCCCCAAAAGAGATAAGCCTGTCCGTCGTCATCAATAAAGACAGAAGGATCGATCCCCTGAATTCCCTCAATCTTTTTCCCGTTCTTAAACGGGCCGTAAGGAGAATCGGCCACCGCGACACCTTCGCTGTCATCCGTCAGACAATAATACAGGTAATAGCGGCCGTCGTGATGAATGCAGTCCGGTGCATACAGAATTTCTTCGGAATAGGCAGTCTGTTTGCCCATGCCTTGAGTCGCAAAGGAAATCTGCTCCATATCCCAGTTCACGAGATCGGACGAAGAAAGGACATTATACCGGGGCGAGCACCAGGCCGTACCCGGTTCATCTTTTGAGCCATAGACATAGATCCGTCCGTCGGGCATCTGTCGCACTTCCGGATCTGCAATGTACACCCCTTCCGGCACAATCGGGTTCAACGGACGGACCTCTGCCGAGATAACCGTCTTCTGCTCCGGTGTGCCACCGGTTTCTGTTCCCCCACAAGCTGTCAGCAACGGCAGCAGGCACATTCCGCACAATGTGCTCCCCAAAGAATATTTATATGTTTTCATACGTAATTGAAGTTTTTCACCCGTTCTTATTCATATACAATAGGTAAGGGAGGTGCATCAACCGCATCCAAAGAAGAAGGACCGTCCATAGGAACGCCTCCCAACCGGGATCTATAAATTTTCAGGCCTCTGATCGGAGAATTCCATACACTTACCAGAGTTCCCTCGCACCCCCTGTCTTCCAGCATTTCAGCGTGTTTGGCCATATACTGATCGAAGATAAGCAAGGCTTTGTCGCAGATTTCCCTGATCTGTGCCTGCGAGTCCTCCGTCTGATCCTGTCCGTTGAAACGCTGAATATTCACGGCCTCCCGGAAAGCGTCCAGATAAAGCACGGAACAAAGCACCCGGTTGCATACAAAGGCCAGATAATGGTATGCCTCGGTTCCCTTTTCCGTTTTTTCCAGAATCTCTTTCAGCAGATTGCCGGCATCGAGATACATTTTTCTGGCATGGTCAATGTTATCCTTGCTCATCCAGGTGTAAGAACCGCCGTTCCCCCAGGCTCCCATCCAGCAAAAACCGATATTTCCCAAATTCGTTGTGGCAAAAACATCTGCACGGTTCACCAGCTGCATGGCCTCCATCAACCGGTCCTTATCGGCAATGGACAGACGGTCTGCGTAATTCCGGTAGAAACGTTCTGCCGAAAGCCCGCCATCCAGTGTAGCCTCAGCCACAAAACGGGCAGAAGTCCTGCTTTCCGCAGTACGCCAATGATTGAAAAGAACAGATGAAACTCCGCTATCAGAAGACTCAGACAGCCATTGCATCATCTTTTCATTACCGCCTATGGAATTCTGATATAAATACATTAGTCCGTCAAACTCGATCCAGGAATATATTTCCGTCATTTTCCGGTCTTGCGGAGAAACAACGACAGAGGGAAGCGCCTGGGCAGTACCCTCACTGCCATGTGAAGACATCAGACAGATTTTCGTTTCCGGAAGTGCCAGACGGGCCAGCCGGTAAGCCCCTTTCGTATAAGGAGTAATCGAACTGTAAATTCCGAGTTTGAATTCGGGATGTCCAGCTCCGCCCTGATTCAGCTGTTTGATAGCCTTCGAAATAATGCCAATCTGCATGTACAGGGTATTCAGGTCGGACTGCTTGTCCTGGATCGGAGCGGTTACAGCAGAGTCTGTTGCGACCGGCTTTTCAAAAAAACGGTTCAAGGTCGCCTCAGTCTCTTTCCTTGTACACCCGGCTCCCCATCCTCCGGTTTCTTCGGTTATCAGTTCAAGCGCATCAATGTCCGGATACGTTTTCAACAGATCATTCACCGTAGCGACAGTCTGTTCGACCGTTGTCACCCGGGGTTCAAACGAAAACTGGACATAAAGTCCCCGGCTTTTGGCGTGATCAATCAGTGCCTTCATCCATGACAAGGCAAATTTGCTGTTGGCCTGCGGATTGTCCTTCAGCCGTTCAGCCTCGGGAATACAGAACAGGGAATCATTATCCTTGATCTTCTCTTGCAGAAAAGCATTGTCGTACATCACATGCTTGTTTCCGTAGAAATAATTTCCGGCCAGAGACAGACTGTCTCCAAAATAAGTTTCATACCATTGCCCCGGATAACTGTGGATCGTCAGCTTATTAAAACGCATGCGCACCAGCCGGTCAATATACTCCTTGGCATCCTCCAGGGTATAAGAAGAGATGTCCATCGGAAAATTGACATGCTGGCGGATTCCTCGCCACCTGATGTCCGGTTTTATCAAGGTGTCAAAAGGTTCCGTCATGGCCTTCGCCCAATGTTCAGGGACGGAGGTTCCCGTCAGGTCAAACAGATAGCCCATCTTTTCCAGATAAGTATAGACGGCATGTGTTACCCCCATCGCATCTCCTGCACGGAAGATGACCTTACCTTTTCCGTCACAGGAAAAGCCGAATTCACCCTCCGGCAAACTGTCAGTTACTTCAAACTCAAAAACTTTCTCCCGATTACCGGCATCCGACACATATTTCTTCAAATCAGAGACTGCAAGCTCCAGTACTTTTGACTCTCCGCCCATTGAACCATAATCAAACTGAGGAGCGGAAGTACATCCCCATAGACAAAATATACCCGACAGACACCCGGTTAACATTTTATTTCTCATAGCGAATAATTTTGATGCCGCAATTTATGGAATTTTCTCCAGACAGCAAAAAAAAAACTTGCTACTTTTGCAGACCGAATAAAATTATAAACTGATGATTCTTATGAGCCAGCATATCCCTTCCGATAAACGGGCAGAAATCTGCCTGCAATATTTGCGACAGATCGCCGTCAACAACAACCGCGAATGGTTTCACGAGCACCGCGACCTCTACGACGAGGCACGGGCTGCTTTCGAAAGCATGGTACACGACCTGATCGTGCGCATTGCCGCATTCGACCCGTCCGTGCAATATCTGACGGTAGCCGACTGCACCTACCGGTTCTACCGCGACACCCGCTTTTCTCCCGACAAGTCTCCCTACAAACGCCATTTCGGAGCCTACATCAATGCCCGGGGCAAGAAGTCCAACCATGGCGGATACTACATGCACCTGGAACCGGAAGGCTGTCTGGTAGCCGGAGGAGCCTACTGCCTGCCGTCGGACGTCCTGCGTGCCGTACGCCAGAGCATCTGCGAACAACCGGAAACTTTCCACCGCATCGTGGGCAGCGATCCGTTCCACAGCCTGTTTCCCGTACTGGGAGAAACACGGGTGAAAACCATCCCCAAGGGATTTCCCAAGGACTTCCCCTACCCTGAATACATCCGCTGCAAGGATTACTCCTGCTGCCACCCTGTCCCGGAGGGCTTTTTCACGGCTCCCGACTGGCTGGAACGCACAGCCGGAATGTTTGAGATCATGAAGCCCTTCCTCGATTTTGTCAATGCAACCATTGATGAGTTCTGAGACAGTATCATTACCACAAAAACCGCATAATTCCCGCACAACGACCGCACGATGCAGCCCGATCGACCGCATAATTCCTGCGTAACGAAGGCATAATCCGGCCCGATTGACCGCATAAATTCCGCGCAAGAGCCTGTAATCAAACGGTCCGCACGGTACACCTGTTCGGGTGCATCATGCGGACCGGTAATTTTCCTCTGAATAATCTTTACTTTCTGCAGAGTTCCGAGAGATAAAAACTATGGAAACGCTCACGGATCTCATCGCGTACGCGGCGGAACTCAGCCTCGATAAACTCGGGCGTTCCTGTGGCATGCGAAGGGTCATCGAAACCGATATGCAGGCGCTTGCCTACCTTCCCCGTAAACGCCGGACAGCTCTCGTTGGCTCCCCCGCACACGGTAATGACGTAATCCCACGCCTGATCCAGATAGGTACGGACACTGACAGGAGTATGGCTGCTGATGTCGATCCCTGCTTCCTTCATCACTTCCACGGCCTTGGGATTGACCTGTGCGGCCGGTTCCGTTCCGCCGGAATACACCTCCAGCGAGGCGTCAAACGATTGCAGGAAACCATGAGCCATCTGGCTGCGGCAACTGTTTCCCGTGCAAAGTATCAAAATTTTCATAACGCTATAAGTCTTGTAAAGGGTTATAATATAAAATTGAACAGATAGCCCGACAGGATGATGAAAAAGGCTACCGTACCGAAAAAGATCCCGATAAGACGCCAGGTCATCACCTTCTTGAGCAATGTGGCTTCGGGCAGTGACAGTCCCACCACCGCCATCATAAAGGCGATTGCCGTACCCATCGGAATCCCTTTGGCTACAAACACCTCGATGACGGGCACGATACCGGCTGCATTGGCATACATCGGTACGGCCAGAAGAACCGACAGGGGAACGGCCAGCCAGTTGTCCTTCGACATGTACTGCTCAAAAAATCCTTCGGGCACAAAGCCGTGCATGAAGGCTCCGATACCGATACCGATCAGGATATACACCAGTACGCCGCGGACAATCCGCCAGGCATCACGGACAATGGCAGGCAACCGGCGGATAAAGGTGGTGTGATCTTTCTCCCACTCATCTGCCTGAGCCGACGAGTGTGCCTGAATCTGTTTCACCCAGTCGCTGAGATAAGGGGCCAGCCTCATCCGTCCCAGCACGAAACCGCCGATCACTCCCAGCAGGATGCCGCTGACGACATAGATAAGAGTCACTTTCAGTCCGAACGATCCGAGGAACATGGGCACCGCCACTTCGTTGACCAGCGGCGAGGTTAATTTCCATCTTTCCAAAAATTTAATCAGTTATTACTCTTGTTTATACATACATTATCCAACAAGAATAGATGCCGATGAGAATAAATACGATTCCCACAAGGAGATTCATCCATTTCTGCACCTTCTGCATCTTGCCGTAGAAACTGCCCATCTGCTGCACACTGAAAGCCAGTATCCAGGCAACGGCAAGCACCGGTATCGCCGTGGCTACGGCAAATACGGCCGGCAACAGATAACCGGCTGTCACGGAAGCCGACAGAGGGATCAGCACCACACCAAGCAGGCATCTCCTCCCGCGCAAGTGCTTCCGCCGGCACAGGTATTTCCGCCGGCACAGGCACATACCCGATCTTCAGATCCGGATTTTTCCTTTCCACCGCTTCCACAAGAAACCAGAAGCAGGCAGACCAGTCCTAAAAACCATACATTCTTCATACGTTTATCTATATTTTATGATTAACAATTCACCTTATTAGTAATTCGCCAAACTACGAACATACAGCATAAAAAAGGGGCTTAACGGCAGCACCCTTCTTTCTTGCAGAGAGGCTGACCGAAGAAATCAGCAAACATCCGTCTGGCGATTTCCCAGTTCTCTCTGTTGATGCAGTATTTCACTTTCGGAGCTTCAATCTCCCCCTGAATCAGTCCGGCATCCTTCAGCTCTTTCAGATGCTGCGAAACGGTAGCCTTGGCTATGGGCAGTTCCTCGTGGATATCGCCGAAGAAACAACTTTCCTGACGGGCCAGAAACTGAAGGATAGCCATGCGTGCCGGATGTCCCATTGCCTTGGCAAAGCGGGCCATCCGCTCCTGCTCTTCCGAATACTTCTTTTGGATCATCTTTCTTTTCTCTTTTCGTTTGTTGTTCGCAAAACTACGAATAATATTTCTGACTGCAAAAGAAATCTCGCCGAAACTGAGTTTATTAATTATTATTTGTACTTTTGTTCGATTAGTCAAACATATACACATACAGCATCAAAAAGAAATGATCATGAAGAAAAATCTGCTTTTACTGCCAACTTTTGCAATGGCATTATTCTGTGCCTGCACAGAAAACGTGAACCAACAGGAAAGTACCTATCCACAGCCCTGCATGGAAGGAAACAGCGGAAACTGGGTTTACAACACCCAGATCAGCGATGAATTTGAAGCTCCCTTCGATACGGCTAAATGGTACGACCACAACCCGACCTGGCTGGGCAGACAGCCGTCGCTGTTCCGTAAGGAAAACGTGCGTGTGGAAAACGGACAGCTGATCCTGACCGGAAAACGCGAGAATGTGGCCGATGCTCCGGAAGGCTACCATACCTTTACTACGGCTGCGGTACAAAGCAAGAAAAAGGTACTCTACGGCTTCTTTGAAATCAAATGCAAGCCGATGAACTCTGCCCTGTCGAGTGCATTCTGGCTGTACACCCAGGATTCAATCAAACAGGAAGAAATTGACATTTTTGAGATCTGCGGACGCAACGATGCGGCTCCGTCTTATGAAAAAATTTATTTCGCTACTTCGCATTACATCCTCAAGAAACAGAACCTGCAGATCAGTGATCACGTGGAACACCTGACAGAAGGCCGCTGGGCTGACCAGTGGATCACAGCCGGACTGAAATGGACACGTGATGAACTGGTGTGGTACGTCAACGGAAAAGAAATACGCCACCGGAAAAACGATTTCTGGCATTCACCCGAAACCATCAATTTCGACAGCGAAGCCTTCCCGAGCTGGTGGGGACTGCCTTCCGACCAGGACAACGGAGGAGAATTCCAGATCGAGTATTTCCGCTACTGGACCGAAAAAGACCAGCCGTCACTGCAGACCGTTTACATCAATGACATGAAAGAATAACTTTAATAAAGATTATATATGAAATACCTGATCGTATCCGATATCCACGGATCCCTGCCTGCTCTGGAAAAAGTGCTGGCTTTCTACCGCGAACAACAGTGTGACCTGCTCTGCATTCTGGGCGATATCCTGAACTACGGACCGCGCAACGGTCTTCCCGAAGGACTCGACCCGAAAGGCATTGCCGAACGGCTGAACGCAATGACCGGAGAAATCGTTGCCATACGCGGCAACTGCGACTCGGAAGTGGACCAGATGCTGCTGGACTTCCCGATCCTTTCCGACTATACGCTCGTGGTAGACAACGGCAAACGTCTCTTCCTGACCCACGGACACATATACAACGAAGAAAAACGTCCCAAGGCTGTCACCGACTGCTTTTTCTACGGACATACGCATCTCTGGAAACTGGAACGTCAGGCAGACGGCGTGGTCTGCAACACGGGTTCGGTGACCTTCCCCAAGGGAGGAAACGTACCGACCTTTGCCACTTACGAAAACGGAACCGTCACGGTGTACCGTCTTGACGGTGAACCGCTGGCCAGTCTCACGCTGGATAAATAAAAACCACAAAGGGTACCGGTTACAACCGGTACCCTACTTTCAGCATCAGATCGTATGTGGAATAGTCCACGTCATCATAATATCTGTAATTCGTCTTCCGGTTAAAGAAACGGTTGGAAAGAACAACACTCCACTGCTTCCCGAACTGGTAAGCCAGCTGGACGGAAGCGACCGTCAGTCGCGCATTGCTTCTGTCTCCCTGTACATTCAGCGCATTCGGATCGTCTACCGTACTCCAGTCCAGATCCGGATCATACCCCTTCCAGGTAAATATATGATAATTCTCCAGATTCAGCAGCAGAGCAAACCGCCTGTTGCAGATCCATCCTACTCCTCCCTTGATGCTGTATCCGCTTCCCAGGTTATAATCCCTCTTGCCCAGCTTCATGTAGTCTGAAAGACTGGCTCCCAATGCCACTCCGTTGGCATACAGTTCTCCAAAGAACATAGTCTTCTTTCCCGGTTCCGGATTCTTGTAATAGATGGTGCCCAGGCCAACAGCAGCAGCTTCCGAGATACGGTAAGGCGCAACAAGCCGGTCATTCTTCTCATTGATATCCGAGTTGTAATAATCAAAATGCTGGAAGACTCCCATCATCAGTGAACGGTTTTTCCGCTGCCATACATTCTTTCCCCACAAGGCACCGATGGCATTCACCTGACTGATAAGCGGCTGGTTGATCACATCCAGTCCCATTTTGAAACGGAACCATTCATAGGGTGTATAATGTTCATCATCAAAAGGATTTCCGTAATTCAGGGCCATGTCCACATGCAGACTGGAAGATCCCTTCCTGGACTTCTCCTCATCGGCCAGAAAACGGGGACCGAGACTGACTACAAAATTGACCGGAACGTTCGAATAGCTGCGCCCCTTATAACTTCGCCGTTTCCAGGCCTCCCCCGTGATCAGCCGGTTAATGGCCCGCATCGGCGAGATAATTCCAGCAAGCAGTTCCCGCCCGGCACGTTCCCATCCGCTGGTACGGTTGTCAATGAACAGATCGGACAGCCGGAAAGTTATCTCTCCCAGTGCAACCCCTCCGAAAGTAGTGGCCAGCATGTCATTGGGAGACGGTGCCTCTGTTTCCATGAAAAATTCCCACATCAGGCTTCCGCCGGCTGCATAGGGAATGGACTGCCAGAAATTCAGTCCGTTGCTGCGTGCGGCATTAAAATACAGTCCGCCATGATAAGGATGGGAAAACAAATTGGTGGTAAACTGATCACTGTCCCACATCAGCCCGCGTCTGAAATTGTTCCTGATCGTTTTCCCGTTGATCCGGGCCCAGCTTTCATTGACGATAAAGCGGTCGAATGCCCAGACAGCCAGGTTAGTTCCAATCACCTCACCCGCCGCCCGCAATGGTTTCGGCTTCCAGATTGTAACGGAATCACTGACATAATAACGGGATTCCACCTGAGGCAGATACTCCTGAGCGTAACTGTTTCTGAAGAAAAAAGCAGCAAGGAGCAGAAGCAGTAAATATCTGATTTTCATGTATCGGAAATTTGTTTTCACAAATATCCGGAAAAATCCTGTCCTTTCAAAGGTCAGAATCTCTAAAAAAATATGCCAAAAAGTATTTGTCTTCAGAAAAAAGAGGCCACCCGCAAATGCGAGTGACCTCCCTCAACCAAAAAAATGTTTATTGTATAAAATAAGCACCCCTATATCACATAGAGGAAAGATTCGCTTCACAGCGAATATAAAGTAAGTCAAATAGATATAAAAAAGGCCGTTTCCACTTCCATAGCTCAAAAACAGAGACAGACAAGACCAAAGCTATTTCCATCAGAAACGACCTCGTTGCAAAAGTAAGCAATCCCTTATAAAGCCGCAATATTTTTTTGACAAAGAATGGATAAAACAGACCAAATCAATAACTATCCGGTCAAATTTATAAACTAAGTGGTCGTTTTTCACTACCAGGCAAAAAAACAACCGCTTCGGTATCCAATCATCAGCATCCGGCTTAAAGCTGATAAAACCGATCCATCATTTCCTTCCTGTACTTCTTGGAAACCAGCAGTTCATCACATCCGTCGAAGGGCGGATACATGATACAGCGGTTGTCCTGAACCATCACCAGATAATTCATGTTCACGATATATGACTGGTGTACCTGCACAAACGACTTGTCATAAATACAAAGCTGTTCGGCCGTCGTATTCCGCTTCAGGGGCAGGAAAGTTCCGTCCGACAATGCCACTTCCCACAGCTTCCGCCCCGACAGATAACGGAAATAACCGATCTCCGAAGCATGCAGGAAACGCAGGTCACCCGTAGGAGTCACCATCATAAACGGTTTTTCAGCCGTTGGCACCGGCATTTGTACCTTGACCGCCTCCACCTCCTTTCCCCGTTCTTCCAGACGCCGGATCACGACTTCCAGTTCCTGCGAATCCACCGGTTTCAGCAGAAAATCGAAGGCATAAGCACGGAAGGCGTCAATCATATATTTGTTATAGGCTGTATAGAACACGACCTCCATGTTCACTCCCAGTTTCTTCCGGGCACGGGTAACCAGTTCCATGCCCAGCATATCGGGCAGTTCCACATCCTGAAACACCAGGTCAGGGCGTACCTTTTCGATCAGTTTCAGCCCTGCCGCTCCATTGTGTGCCACCCCTTCCACCACAATCTGTCCGTATGGCTTCAAGGCCAGACAGAGATTGTCGATGGCACTCTCTTCGTCATCTATAATTACTGTTCGATAAATCTTATTCATAGTGTTATTTGGTTAATCGGTAAGAATAATGCAAAGGAATGGTGAAACGCACTTCACATCCTGTTTCTCCGTCTTCCACCGGCACATTGCTGATGGTCATGACAATAGACTGCCGGTTGTATGAATTGAGCAGCTGAATAGTCTGGGTAATCACCTTCATTCCGGTTCCCGTTCCCCGGTTCACACTCTGCCGTCGGTAGCCTCCTCCGTTGTCGCACACCGTGGCTACGACTCTCTCTCCTTCCTGCATCACCCTGATCCACAGTCTGCGTTTGCCTTCCTTCAGGCGGAGAGCATGCTTGATGGCATTCTCCACCGGAATCTGAAGCAGCATGGAAGGCACACGTACCACATTCAGATCGACATCACCCGTTGATACTTCAAACCGGAACTCCTCTCCCAGCGACTTTTGCTCCAGACTGACGTACGTATGAACAAAATCCAGTTCATCAGCCAGAGTCACGGCCAGACTGTCTGTCAGTTCCAGGTTACGCCGCATCAGCTTGATCAGTCCCATCAGGTTCGTGTTGTCCGGGTTTTCCTTCCGTTCGCTCACTTCCCGGTTGAGCACATTAAAGATGAAATGCGGCGAAATCCGGTTACGGATATTCTCCAGACGCAGGGAAGTAATGGCCGTCTGCAGTTTCCAGCGTTCCTTGTCGATCTTTCTCCGGCGATACAGATACAGAGCCAGTGCAGCCGTACCCAGCAGCAAAATGCAACCCACAAGTCCATAAAGCCACTGATGCAAATGAAGCAGCTGGTTTTCCTTCTGCTGAATGGAAATTTCCTTCTGCATCAGCGTACTGTCCTGACGGTATTTCAGTGCAATCTCCGCGGCACGCATCTTCACACGCTCACTGCGGATCGAGTCATCAATCCGCTTGTTCTCCTGCAAATAATGGTAAGCCTTCCGGAAATCCCCGCTCTCTTCATAAAAATGCTGCAGATAGCGGTTCTGGACATTCACCATGTTGGGTTCCACATAATCGGGCTTCACGGCATTTTTCAGGCGCATCCGTGCCAGTGGCAGGTTCTTCTGCTTCAGTGCCAGTTCAATCAACTGCGTATCAATGTAATACAAGGCAGTCTGATTATTCACCCGGCGGAAAAAGTCATAACAGCGGCTCAGATAATAGGCAGAAGAGTCCGTCTGGTTCATCAGCAGAAAGACCTCACCCATATTGATCATGGTCAGATTCCGTTCAAACTCCATGTCGGGATATTTCCGGGTCAGCGCCAGCGAACGGCGGAAATACCCCAGTGCCGTCGGATAATCCTGACGGAAATAATACGAGTTGCCCCGGTTGTTCAGATACACATGCTTCTCATACGGACGCATCTGGTCAAACGAACGTTCGGCCAGATTGAAATAATAGTCACAACGGTCAAAGTTACGCAGTTCCATGCTTACCTGAGCCAGTCCGTAATAAACCGGGAAACGGTCTTTTTCAGCTACCTGAAGCGAATCAAACATAGACAGCGTGCGTCTGTACCAGAAAGATCCGAGGTCAAAACGGCCGCCGCGCACATACGCATCAGCCAGATTGATGCAGATATAAGGAAGCTTCTCACGCTCTCCGGCAGCCAGTCCACAGGCGTAGGCTTTCTCAAAAGCCTTTGCCGACAAATCCATTTCCGACTTCCGTCCGTACAGGTTTCCCTCCATATTATAAATCTGGCAATACAATCCCTGGATGGCAGCATTGTCGTCGCTGCGGTCGCAATATGCCCGCACACAGTCCATCAATGGTACCATCGAATCAAATTCAGCCGTATAAAACAGTGCTTTCGCCTTCAGCAGCATGTTCCGGTAATAACTCATGCTGTCCGGAGCCGAAGCCAGTGCACTGTCCAGCCTGTTGTATATTCCGGCAGGATCTTTTGTCAGAGAATCCTCCATTTCCCGCATGAATGCCTCATAAACTCCCAAATTCCTGCCCTTCCTGTCTTGTCCGGCCCTGGAACATCCGACTATCCCCGCCAGGGTCAGTAATATAATCCAGCCGGACCAATGGCGATATTTCATTTTCACATTTTTAGGTTTCCGCACAAAAATATATATTTTCAGCAGATAAGCCCAAAAAAAATCTCTTACCTTTGAGGCCATAAACCAAGCTTCTTGAAAAATCAAGAGAAATAAAACAATAAATCTGATGAAAATACTTTCGAATGACAAAATTACGGTCCAGATCACAGACCACGGAGCAGAGCTGGCCAGCATCATGGCCAACGGAAATGAATATTTATGGCAAGGCGACATACGCTTCTGGGGACGCCGCTCACCGGTGTTGTTCCCCATCGTCGGACGGTTATGGAACAACCAGTACAACCATGAGGGGGAAACCTACGAACTGGGACAGCACGGATTCGCACGCGACTGTGAGTTCCAGCTGACCTACGAGGAAGAAAATTCTCTGGTATTCAGTCTGGAGAGCAACGAAGATACCCTGAAACTCTATCCCTTCCCCTTCATCCTGCAAATCGGATACCGCCTGCGGGACAACCGCCTTCAGGTGATCTGGAATGTGGAAAACACCGGCGACCGCGAAATGCATTTCCAGATCGGAGGCCATCCGGCTTTCTACTACCGCGACCTCGATCTGAACACCAAGCAGCGGGGATTCCTCGACTTCGGACAGAAGCACCTCCTGCTTCATTACCTCACTCCGGCAGAAAAGGGCTGCGTGAAGCCTGAACATCAGGAGCTCCGCCTGCCCGACGGCATCATGGAACTCACCAGCGACAGCTTCGGATGCGACACCTATATCTTCGACAACAGCCAGCTCCGGAAAATGACTTTGCTCGACCGCAACCGGAAGCCTTACCTCAGCCTGGAGTTCAACACGCCTCTCGCTGCTGTCTGGTCGCCCAGTGCCGTCCACCCCGACGTGCCTTTCGTATGTCTGGAACCGTGGTACGGACGCTGCGACACCGTAGGCTACCGCGGCGAACTGAAAGACCGTGAATGGATCCAGCATCTGGCTCCCGGAAAGAGCTTCACCGGCGGCTATACCATCGTGCTGGAAGATTTATAATCCGTCCTGACCGGCGCAACAGGCCCGGATACAATGATCCCTCTGTTCCCATACTGACACTTACAGCATCAGAACCGGAACAGAGGGATTATTTTTAACCCAGTACGCTTCCCAGATAGAGGAAGAACATACCGATCAGAACCAGAAGCAGGTCAATAGCCTTGCTCCGCAGATTCTTCTCGCGGAAAATCATCGCACCGAACAGGAAAGACACGATCACGCTTCCCCGGCGTACCATCGACACAATGGAAATCATGGACCCGTCCATGCTCAGGGCATAGAAATAGATAAAGTCCGCTGCCGACAGAAACACGGAAATCAGCGGAATGCACCAGTTCCAGTGGAAAGGCGTACTCGTCTTGCGTTTGGGCCACCACAGGAACATCAGCACCCCGCCCATCAGGAAAAACTGATAGATGTTATACCACGACTGGATCACCATGTTGTTGAACTGCTTCATCAGGTACTTGTCGTACAGCCCGCTTGCCGCACCCAGCACCGCCGCCAGCACAATAAAGGCAATCCATTTGTTGTGGGTGAAATCAATCCCCTCCTTCTTGCCCGAACGACTCAGCAGGAAAAACGATCCGATGGCCAGCAGCACACCGATCCACTGATACACGTTCAGCCGCTCGCCGAAAATCAGCAAGGCTCCCACCAGCGTCATCACCGGACGGGTAGCATTGATCGGCCCCACAATGGTCAGCGGCAGATGCTTCATGCCGAAATAGCCGAACGTCCACGACGACAGCACGATCAGCGACTTCACCAGGATAAACTTGTGCACCTCCCAGCCCGCATCAGGCACATAAAACAGGGTATGCTGCAACCATTCCGGACGGAAATGAGAAATCAGGATAAACGGCAGGAAGATCAGACTCGAAAACAGGGTGTTCAGTCCCAGCACGGGAAGCACCGCATTGCCTGCCAGCGATTTTTTCTTGAATACGTCATAAAAGCCCAGCAACGCCGCTGAGCAGAAAGCCAGTAATAACCACATAAATTTGTCTCGTTGAATAACCGGCCGCAAAGGTACGACAAAATCCCCAAAGATTTTGCACAAGTCGCAAACTCTCTCTACCTTTGATCAAAAATACACAGCAAGATGAACGAACAGGTGATCCAGAAACTGAAGATACTGACCGAATCGGCCAAATACGACGTTTCCTGCGCTTCCAGCGGAACCGTGCGCCGGAACAGCCGCAAAGACGGTCTCGGCAACACCGTGGGAGGATGGGGCATCTGCCACAGTTTCTCCGAAGACGGACGCTGCATTTCCCTGCTCAAAATCATGCTCACCAACTATTGCATCTACGACTGTGCCTATTGCATCAACCGTGTCAGCAACGACATTCCCCGGGCCACTCTCTCGGTCTCCGAACTCGTGGATCTCACCATCGAGTTCTACCGCCGCAACTACATCGAAGGACTCTTCCTCAGCTCCGGTGTGGTACGCAATCCCGACTACACCATGGAACGCCTGGTACGCGTGGCCAAAGATCTGCGCGAGGTACACCGCTTCAACGGATATATCCACCTCAAGAGCATTCCCGGAGCCAGCGAGGAACTGGTGCGCCAGGCCGGACGCTATGCCGACCGCCTCAGTGTCAATCTGGAAATCCCTACGGAAAAGAATCTCAAGCTGCTGGCCCCCGAGAAAGACCACCAGAGCGTCTACAAGCCGATGCTGTACATCCAGCAGGGCGCCCTCGAAAGTGCCGAGGAACGGAAGAAACACCGCCATGCCCCCCCGCTTTGCCCCCGCCGGACAAAGCACCCAGATGATCGTGGGCGCCACTTCCGAAACCGACCGCGACATCCTCAACGTGTCGTCGGCCCTCTACCAGCGCCCCACCATGAAGCGTGTCTACTACTCCGGATACATCTCCGTCAACACCTACGACAAGCGGCTGCCTGCCCTGAAACAGCCGCCCCTGGTGCGCGAGAACCGCCTCTATCAGGCCGACTGGCTCCTGCGCTTCTATCAGTTCCGGGTGGATGAACTCGTGGACGATGCCTCCCCCGACCTCGATCTGGAAGTCGATCCCAAACTGGCCTGGGCCCTCCGTCATCCGGAATTCTTTCCCGTAAACATCCTGACGGCCGACTACGAAGCCCTGCTGCGCGTCCCCGGCATCGGAGTGCGCTCGGCACGTCTCATCGTCCTTTCGCGCCGCTTCTCCCGCATCGGCCTCTACGACCTCAAGCGCATGGGAGCCGTGGTCAAGAAAGCCCGCTATTTCATCACCTGCCACGAACTGCCCGACAAGACCATCCTCGATCTCGGGCCCGCAGGTGTACGCAAGCTGCTCCTTCCCCGTCCGGCCCGCAAGACCGACGACCGTCAGCTGAGTTTCGATTTCCAGGATTAACCCCTAACCCGTCCGCCCATGACCGTCTTCCTCTACGACCATACCTTCGAAGGGTTGCTCACCGCCCTGTTCGATGCCTACGCTCGCAAGACCTTTCCCGAAGCCCTGCTCACCGCCGGCGAGCCCCTTCCCCTGTTCTGCGACGAGGTACATACCGTCGTGACCGATCCCGAAAAGTCCGAACGCGTCTGGAAGGCCCTCCGCAAGAAACTCTCCGCCGCCGGGCTTGCTTCCGTCACCGGCTGCTGGCTCTCCGAACTGCCCGAAGCCCCCATGCTGCTGATGCGCTACCTCCGCAAGGTATTCGACTCTCCCCGGAACATCGAAACCCACTACGCCGATCCCGACGTCCTGGCTGTCTGGCAGCTCGGCCGCAAAGTCAGCGGCGAACGCATGCGCGTCCTCCAGTTCATGCGCTTCCAGAAAACCGCCGACGGCACCTACTTCGGCATCATGGAACCCCTCTACAACGTGCTCTCGCTTACGGTACGCCATTTCCGCGACCGCTTTGCCGACCAGCCCTGGATCATCTACGATGCCCGCCGGCGCTTCGGCTACTATTACGACCGCACCGATGTCAGCGAGATCACCTTCAGCGATCCCGCCCAGCAGCCCCTTACCGACGGCATCCTCCGCGAAGACCAGCTCGATGAAAAAGAAAAGCTCTTCCAGGATCTCTGGAAGAGCTATTTCAAAACGGTATGTATCAGGGAACGCCTGAACCCCGTCAAGCACCGCAAGGATATGCCGGTGCGTTATTGGAAATACCTGACCGAAAAACGCTAGAGGAACAGATCGTCCGGATAACTCACGTCCGTGAGATACAGTGCATGTCCCGGCACCGACGTACCGGCACTGCAGCGGTTCTTCTCCTCGATCACCCGGCGGAACCCGTCCACGGTCAGCTTGCCGCGGCCCACCTCCACCAGTGTTCCTACCACAGCCCGCACCATGTTGCGCAGGAAACGGTCAGCCCGGATGGTAAACACCCACTCCCCGTTCCCCGTCTGCTCCCAGCGGGCCAGCATGATCCGGCAGTTGTTCGTCTTCACGTCCGTATGCAGCTTGCTGAAGCTCGTGAAGTCCGTATAGTCAAACAGCGTCTGTGCCGCCTCGTTCATCCGTTCGAAATCCAGCGGCTGGAAGATGCGCCACGAATACCCCCTGCGGAACGGATCCTTCCGCGTATGGATATAATATTTGTACGTGCGCGAAGTTGCATCAAAGCGCGCGTGCGCCTCCGGTTTCACCCGCCGCACCCCGTACACCGCAATGTCCGGCGGCAACAGCCGGTTCAGTTTGTCCGTCACCACCTCCCCGTCCAGCTCCGTGTCAAAGTCAAAGTGAGCCACCATCAGCCGCGCATGCACACCGGCATCCGTACGTCCGGCCCCCACCACTTCGATCTCCCGGCGCAGGAAGGTAGAAAGCGCCTTCATCAGCGTTTCCTGCACACTCGCTCCGTTCGGCTGGATCTGCCAGCCGTGGTAATTCGTTCCGTCGAACGACAAATAGATGAAATACCGGAACATACTCAACGCGCCGTTATGTGGAAACAACCCTGTTTCAGTTCATACTTCACATAGCAGCGGTCCGCCTTCCGCAGGTCACGCAGCACCTCCGACAACACCAGCTTCAGCGTGTCGGCACTCACGTCCTGCATCGGCCGTCCGTCCGGATCCTCCACCTTCTCAAACCGTTTCCAGCTGATATCAAAAGTCGTTCCGTAGAAATGACACGAGTTCATCGACGCATTCCCGTTGGTTCTCCGCAGACGCTTCACATCCTCCTTCGTACGGGTCACCGACGTCACGATCACCCGGTTCGGATTCAGCCCCTTGCAGGCCAGTGAATCCAGGAAGTTCGCCCCGATGGTGTCCAGCAGCTCACTCGCCTTCGGCACCAGATACGGAATAGAGTGCGTCAGCGAATCCATTCCGTACAGTTCACACGGACCGATCTCGTCCAGCCGGTCTCCCAGATTCCGGGCTTCTTCCCGCGAAGCAATCGGCCGGATACCAATTGCCTTGGCCGACTTCAGCTGCACGTCGTTCAGATCCCCGAACGAACGTTTGTAGCTTACCACTCCGCGAATATTGCGCGGCTCGTTCATTTTCATCGACATATCCTTTTTCTCGCCACAGCCCGCCAGCACACTTCCGGCAGTCAGGGCAAGCACACAACATACCTCCCAAAAACCTTTTTTCATGCTTATTCAGTTTACATGTCTAATTTTCATTTACTCATTTTCAGCAGGCAAAGATAGCGAGAACTTACGAAAAGATCAAATAAAACGGAACATGCTGTGACCTCCGGCTGAGAGCAGCAAGAATCAGTAAGCATTTTTCTCACCATGAACGGCATTCGCCACGGTCTTGTAGATAATATACAGGTCCAGACCGAAACTCCAGTGCTCGATGTACCAGATATCCCCGCGGATACGTCCCTCCATGTCCTTCAGCTCCTTCGTCTCCCCGCGGTAGCCCGTCACCTGGCTCCAGCCCGTGATACCCGGCTTCACAAAGTGACGCACCATATACTTGTTGATCAGCTTCGAATACTCCTCCGTATGCTTCAGCATGTGCGGACGCGGTCCCACCACGCTCATGTCACCCTTCAGCACGTTGATAAACTGCGGCAGCTCGTCGATGCTCGTCTTGCGCATGATGTTTCCCCACTTCGTCTTCCGCGGGTCATCCTTCGTAGCCTGCACCTTGTCCGCATCCGCATTCACCTTCATGCTCCGGAACTTGTAACAGTAGAACTCCTTATCGTTCAGTCCGTTCCGTTTCTGCTTGAAGAAGATCGGGCCCGGCATGGTAATCTTCGTGATGATGGTCACGATGATCAGGATCGGGATAAACAGCGTACACAGGAAACACAGCGAGAACACGATGTCAAATGTCCGTTTCAGCATCTTGTTCCCCAGACGGCTCAGCGGATCCTGCCGCAGACTCAGGTACGGCACATTCCCCATCATGTTGAAATACATGCGGTTCTGCAGGTAGTTATGCACGTTCGGCACACTGTAGAAATGCACCAGGTTATTTTCGCAGTAATCAATGATCGGCATGATCACCTCCCGGTCCTTCGACGGCAGACAGCAGAACAGGAAATGCGTATTCCCGTGCTTTTTCAGATAATCCGTCACCTCCTGCGGCTTGCCCAGATACGGACACTCCTGCGGGAAATTCCCGTTCGGTTCAAAATCGAAATACCCCAGCACACGGTATCCTGCCCAGCTTTGCGACGTCAGTTCCTGATACAGCTCCCGGTTGTTGTCCGCACTGCCCACCAGTACCACAAACCGCAGGTTACCGCCCTTCGTACGGTACGCCTTGATCAGCATACGCAGGCCCAGCCGGAACACCGACACACAGACCAGCACCGCCAGCAGATACGCCAGAAACAGCTTCGACCAGGCATCCATATATCCTCCCAGTTGCAGGATTCCCCCGCCCAGGATTGCAAAAAACACCACATTCTTGGTCACACGGGTCAGCACCTCATACGCGAACACCTTCCGTCGGTAAAGAATTACCCCCGTATGCATCGCACACAGCAGGTAACACAACATCAGCGTTGCCACAATCTGGAACTCCGATGCCTGGAGTGTCTTCTCCCAGGCCGTATCCTGTGCCCAATGATAAAATCTGTGAAACAGTCCGCCTACGATACAGGTATCACAGGCAATGACAAATACATTTACAAGCCGGTTATACGACTCTGCCATTCCTCTTTTCATGACCTAGTGCTTTTCAATATGATTTTTACAAAAAAAATTTTGGTTACTTCATTTTCCCTCTTCCCCGGGAACTCATGCGTTTCAGCTCCCCATTACGCTTCTGATCTCACGCATCTGAGAAGCAATATATCCCGTGTCAGTAGCGCTTCAGCTCCAACTTAGCATAATCCGATTCCAGCACCAGCGCCTTGCCGTCCGCCTTCACGATGCGGAACGTCGTTTCCATCGCTCCGATACCGAAAGGCTTCAGCTGCTCCAGCGTGGCATCCTTCTTGCTGTCACTCGTCCCGGCACGCACCTTAAACTCACTCATCACCGCCTCCCGGCCCTCGTCCGTATAGCCGAAGCGACCGATGAAATCCCCGTACCCCTGCGTACCCTGCCGTTCCGCAATTTCCACCACGTAGCGCGTGATCCCGTAGAAAATCCGTTCCGGCTCATGCACGGCTCCGTCCTCCTTCGTCGTGAAGCGTTCCAGTTTCCAGAACCCTTCCACGCTGCTGTCCACCGGCTGCTTGGCACATCCCGGCATCAGCAGACAGGCCAGTATCAGACCCAGCACCAGCAATGCATACACCAGTGTCGCCTTCGTCTTTCCGCTTAATTGTATCATTTTCATAAACCCTTTTATTATTTTCAATCATTTCAACATTCATTTCCGGCTCCCGTCCGGCATTCCTCCGTCGGAAACCGGTCACCGTTTCCGGTGTCCTAGCGTTTCAGCAGTTCCCCCGTCTTGCGGATGCAGAACGTACCTCCCGCCGTATTTCCCGGCAGATAATTTCCTCGATCCAGTCCCAGAGCCGCCGAGAAACTCCATCCCGCCAGCCGCTTCGGACGGTATGTCACCTCCCAGAGCGATCCGAACTGCTTGCGCGGCTTGTCCAGCGGTGCCGAATAAGTTCCCCAGTGACGGGCAAACGACACCAGCACCCTCCAGTTCCATTCTTCCGACGGATCTCCCGTCATTCCCAGGTGATTCGCCCGGACACGGTTACTCTTGAACACATTGCTGCCGTCCGTATTATATGCCGGTCCCGGCAGGAACGGATGTCCCAGTCCCAGACCCGCATGCTGCCAGCCCAGATACTCTCCGTTCGTATAATAATTGTCGCCGCCGCTCATCTGCACATCCTGAAACGAACCAGCGATGCCGTCATACAAGATCGGCCCCGTCTGATCCTTGGTATTCAGTCCTTCCCACAGCACCCGCGTCACCCAGCGGTTCTCCGGCAAGGTCACCTCCAGTCCCAGATGCCCGTCCTTCCAGCGGCCATACTGCCAGAACATCTGCGAGTGATCCTCGAAATAATGCTCCAGATACGCCCGGAACTTCCAGTCCTTCAGATAATACGACAAGGCAAAGTTCCAGCTTCCGCAATGATTTCCCTGTACATTCTGCAGCGTACTGGCCTGCTTCGGGATCAGCACCTTCATAAAATCCTTCAGACCGTTCGGCTTGTCCTTCACAAACGTCAGGCTGCCGTCCTCATTCTTCCGGTACACCGTTCCGCCGAACTGCGCCGCCGTCAGCAGTCCGAATTCAAACTCCACCGGCAGCTTCTCCCGGTTGCCCAGGCGCAACATCAGCGACTTCGAGTGATACAGCACATTCTTCAGCACCGTCTTTCCCGGTGCCGCAAACTCCTCCTGCCAGCCATTGTCCGTAAACATACCGTAAGCGATATGCCCCTTCAGTGACAGCCAGTTGCCCGTGAATCCCAGCGGCAGATACTCCCGGATCTCCCCCCGCACCTGCGGCACGGGACGCGCGTTCATACCTTCCACCATCATGCCGCTGCTGAGCCGTTCATCCTTGTCCAGCGGGAAATTTCCCCGCTCCTTGCTTCCGATACTCAGCGTCAGCATCTTCCACGACACATCCGCATACGCCTGCTGCACCACGAACCTGGCCCGGTCCGGCACTGCCCCGTTGTTCAGCGTACCCGCCAGATCCAGTCCGGCCCCCACTCTCCAGTTCCGTTTCAGCGGCTGGTCATAAGTCACCCCTGCCCGGAGCCATCCGCTGTTCGGCCGTTCCGACGCCAGCCCGTAACGGTTGGACGTCATCCACATCGGCGCATACTCCCCGGCAGACACGTTCACATCCGCCTCCACCCGGTAGCCCAACGATGCTTCCGTTTGGGCAAATGAAGGCAAGGCCACTGCCAGAACTGGCAGCAGCGCCCACTTTTTTCCAAAAATCATTGATTAGTTTTTATAAGAAAGCGACAACTCGCTTATTTGGTTTCATTTATCATCATCCTACAGTCCTTCTATATCCTCTTCTCTCAGTCCCGTAGTCTTTGCTATCTGTTCATTGTTCATACCCAACGCCTTGAGATTCCGTGCAATAGCTATTTGTATTTCCGCACGACCTTCTGCACGGCCTTCCGCACGGCCTTCCTCCAGTCCCTTTTTCCATCCGGCTTCACGTGCATCTTCTTCCACAATCCGGCTCACACGATATCGATCCAGCGCCTTATCATAAGCGATGCGGTCCTCCATCGAGAGATTAGCCACGGCAGCAAGTTCTTCCAGACGGCTGAAAACCTGTTCTTTCAACGCGTCAGGCATTCGGTTCCAGTGTTGCATATTCTTCAGTGTATAAATCAGTTTGTCATAAAGAGTCTCACACTCCTTGAGTTCCCTGGTGAAATAAGGAAACTGAAGGAAGATCTGCCGGAAGTGCGGATTAACCACCCTGCCGTTTTCCCGGTCGGCAATAACGGTATCCGTACGGAATTTTTCTTCCAGTCCCGGTTCCCGGAAGTTCATCAGGAAGATTCCGTACACGGTAGAAAGCCTGTATCTGGTGCCGTAGTTTTCCTGCATCGGCTCTTTCAGCAGAAAATCATCTTCCTCCGCATCATGTCCGTCCATTCTCAGTTCACGTTCCTTCTTTCTTTTTTCGCGCAAGTTCTCCACCTGCCTGCCAATGGCGCGACACATGTAAAACAACGTCCTGTCCAGAAAGCTGCTGTGAAAGCGGTTCTGCATCTCCACGATGATATATTCTCCCGTGTCCGTCAGGCAGTACAGATCGTAGATAATACCCGCATCTGCCATGCTGTCGGAGTGATTCTCCTTGTCCAGGAAAATCAGATTCGTGATACGGTGCTCCCCCGAAAGCAACTCGTTAAGGAGCGTGATAAGCAATTCCTTGCTGGCAGGCTGTCCGAATATAATCTTGAATCCAATATCCGTAAACGGGTTCACAAAATGCCCGCACGTCAAATCCATACCGTCCATAATTTCTCCTTTCGGCTTTTTGATTTTACAAAGAAAGCGAAAAATCGCCAGAAAAACAAATCATTGGCAGATACCGTCCGTTCACCAGCGACAGCAGCTGTCCGCGCTGCTGCTTCCCGTCCGGATGCCGGCAGCCCACGTGCATCCATTGCGGCAGTCCCTGATCATTTTCGTTTTCCGAAATCAGCTGATCAAAAGCCCGCCCCTTCAGAAACTCCCGGCAGAACGCCTTGAATTCCCTCATCCGTCCGTTCAGCGGAATCAGATCGAACGCATAGCCATACCGGTGGGCAGAAGTCACGCTTCCCCCTACCGCCCGGTTCAGTTCCCGACAGCGGTACCCCGATGAAATCCGGATGGCGGGCGTTCCCCATCCCTGCTTCCGCGAACAGGCTTCCCATGCCTCCCGCAGCGAGTCCAGCAAACTCTCCACACTCTCCGTGATATGCGCCTCTATTTCCGGCGAAGGCGTGTTGTCAATCCCTCTTTCCCGGGCAACCTTTGAGTGGATGCACTCTTCCATGGTGAAATACTTCATAGCATTTATCTTTAAGATTCATGTCCTAAAGATAACAAGAAAAGATCAGATTTGCAACACTTTATAAAGAAAATCCGCTTAGTCTCTGCGGAAAATATCCCGCGTGTACACCTTGTCCTTCAGTTAGCGTCCAATTTTGACGTGTCGTATAGGGAAAGCCACCGAATGGCGTTTTCCTCTTAAATAAATCAAAATTTGGAGTTGTCTTTTAAAGTTTATTAGTATTAATTCCGATAGTCATAAGCAAAAGATTCTCGTAATCCCTTCGCCCCTAGATAATTTCGCGGAAGATTTTTTTCAAATAATCGAGTGCCGATATACCGTTCATCCTGTAGGTTGAGATCTGTGTATGGTATGCGGCTGATACGTTGGCCATCTGGCAGCTCCCTAAGAACAGTGAGTTTTTCCTTCCTCCTGCCAGTGGTCTGATAAATTGTTGTGCAATCGAGTTGTCAATGCTGTATCTGACCGCCTTTTTCATCAGTTCTCCCCGTGGGGGATGATTCTCAGAGGTCAGTGCATCTAGCTTGCTTCTTAACCTTCTGATTATCTCCATTGTTTTTATAGACTATCTGGATTGTATAATCTGTTCGAGTGAGAGTTTTCTTTTCTTATTGCTCTTCCAGTCTTCCAGCCTGTACAGTTCTCCGATACTGTCGATATGGACTCACCTTGTGGCATTACTTCCGCCTAATAACGGATGAACAGCCTTTCGAAATCACTACTGCTATATTTAATAGTTTTTGTTATAGCAGCAAAGGTCATGTTTTTTATTCTTTGAGGCAATACGTCAAAATTGGACGCTTACGAATTGGAGGATATTTCAGTATGTAAGGAATCCTTACATACTGCTGTTGACGGGAAAAATACCGTACTAATTTTTATAATCTTGATGTCATTATCCCCGTAGGATAGTGAAAAGCCTTCGAGGTATACAGTTCCGTCAGTGGCAAATAAAGTTCTGCAAGACTATCTGCTAAAAGACCATTCTAATTATGGTATAAGTATTTTATATACTTCGTCCACTTGGTCGGCAATGTGCTCCCAGTCGTATTCCGACATATCATATTCCGTGTGAGCGTATGGAGTATCGATGTTTTTCTGTAGTTTTTCGACCAAGGCATTAATATCACCAGTCTGGAAATAATTTTCGTAAGGCAATCCCACTTCCAGATTAGCCGGAATATTACTTATGATTGCCTGAAGCTTGTAACTCATGGCTTCCAGCAGAGCGATAGGTAGTCCCTCGTGCGATGACGGAAGTACGAAGCAGCGGGTATGAGTCAGTAGCGAGTGCAGTTTCTGTCCTTTGACGAAACCCGTCAGAACCACCCTGTTTTCCCGAGCCATCGCTTTCAGTTTACGTGAGTAATCATCTTCGAAATCCGTATCTCCTGCCAGAACCAGCTTACAACCCTTTGCATCAATTTTCGAGAACGCTTCTACCAGATGATGCAGGTTCTTCTCAGGAACAAAGCGGCACATACTCAATATATATTTTCCTTTTTCGATGCCCAATTCTTTAAAGTATTCGTCGTAATCACAGCAGTCTGGCTCTGGCACCCCATTGTATATCAGGCGACAATCTCTTCTTCCGTATTTCCGTACTAAGATGTCATTGATTACTTCCGATATCACGATTACTTCATTTGCAAACGTTGTGCCCATTCGCTCACCCAGTTTCAGCATCAGTTTGGCAGCCATTCCCCATTTGTCACGATCATAGTCCGGGCCGTGATGGGTGAATACTACTTTCATGCCCAGCAGCCGCGCCATCGGTGTCAGCAGTGCGGGACCGATAGCGTGAATATGCACTATGTCGGCTCCCTGTGCCTTTGCTTTCAGAATCGCTTTAAAAGTATGTACGATAGCCTCGAACGATTTCTTTTTCGGGGTATCTATATCCACCAACTTAACCCCTTTATATTCAGTAAGACAGTCTTTTACGTAACTTTTCCGGCGTATTACGGTTACATCATAACCTCTCTGCACCATGCGCGGAAATAGTTCCTCGCAGTGCGTTTCTACTCCGCCCATGATATTCGGGATACCACGGGTTCCGGTAACAACAATTTTCATAACGTGAAGTAGGATTATTTATTATGGAACTTTCTGTAAAATTCTATAAGTTTTGGATAATAGTTATCTAAGCTGAAATTAGTCTTGGCAAACTGAATTGCTTGATAACTGAATTCTGTATATTGTTTTTCTGATAATGAATTGGCAACAAGGATTTGTTCGATTAGATTTTCCGGATTGGCACTTTCAAACTGGAAGCCTGTTTTTTTATTTATTACAATTTCCGGTATGCCGCCGATTTTAGCTCCAATTACGGGAGTACCAACCGAGTAGGCTTCAATGATGGTCATTGGATTGTTTTCGTACCACTCTGATGGAACAATAACAAAGAAGGCATTTGTAACTAGGTCAATCAATTCTTGTCCTCGTTTGTATCCTAGAAATTCTATATTATCTAGCTTATGATGCTCCTTATAACTTTTCAGTTCTTTTTCCAAAGGGCCTGTGCCTACTACCTTTAGTTTACATTCCGATATTTCCTTGAATGCTTCCATTAGGTTTTTCACTCCTTTTTCATAAGATAACCTTCCAAAAAACAGAAAATACTTCTCTTTAGGATATTTTTTAGGAGTGGGCGATATTGAGGAAGAAAAGTTATATAGTGTAATATTAGGTATATTCTTTACAGCAGGCATATACTTTTCTTGAATGTTTTTTGCAAAATTGCTCACATAAATAAATCCGTCAATGTATTGGGCAGGATTGAAAAAACGATTTCTGAAGTATTGTTCTGCTGCCATTACAAAACTCATTAACTTGCTTCCCTTGGTACAAGTATGTGTAAAGCACTTATAGAAATGTTTTCCCTGACAGTCTTCGCAAATCTTTCCACTTCCATCTCTGAATGTATAAGCAGGGCATACTATGCGATAATCATGTACGGTAAAAAAGATAGGGATGTGATGCTTTTTTAGTACAGGGAAGATAGATGGGGTTATTTGCCCCCAAAGCAGATGAATATGAGCGATATCAGGCTTTTCGTCTAGTATCAGTTGCTCAATTTTACGTGCAGCTTCGAAGTGATAGAAATAATTTACCAGATTCTTTACTTGCCTAAGCGGTCCTTTTCTGGTTTCTTTCGACTCAGGGAAATACTTTTCCTGTGGTGAAGGATTATTATCTTTCCACTTCAGAGTGAAGTAAATTACTTCATGCCCGTTTTGCTTCAATAAATCACCGGTATTGAAACATACAGTTTCAGCTCCGCCTTTATTGAAGTTATATACGTCTATAAGGAGGATTTTCATTTGCTATTTTAAAGATAAGATTTTTCCTAAAGGAAGAAGTAATAGAACCAATAATCGTTTTATTGAAGAGTTGCAATCTTGTAAAATAGTTTTAATAGATTTTTTACAAATTAAGCCATCCATACTTATTCCTACGTAAGCTTTTATTATTTCAATAGGATTACTAAGAATGTATTTTGAAAGATTATTTATATAATAAAGCCATAAGTAATAATTCGATATAGATCGTGGAATATTTTTTTCTTTTATGATAGAAGTTGGTGCATCATGATAATATATCAATGTAGCTTTGTTGATAACTCTAAGTTTATATTTTTTTGCGATTTCATGCCAAACAATTGCTTCAGGACAGAATCTCATTCTAGTATCATAAGTGGGGAAAGTATATTGTTTTATAATATTGGTTTTATAAAATTCTAACATATCTCCTTTTATGTTATATTTAAATCTTAAATCTGTGAATGTGGTGTCCATTGGTTCATAAGGAAGTTTACTGCCAACAAGATTGCCTGATTCATCTATGCATCGGGCAGATACTCCACAATATAACTCCTTGTTTTTGATAGCATTCCAAGTGTTGATATATAAATCTAAGGCGTCAGGAAGTATGGTGTCATCGCTATCTATGGTTAACCAAAATTCCCCTCTAGCATTTTGTATGGCAAAATTCATGGCTATATGTTTACCTTGGTTCTTTTGCTTGAAGTATCTTATCGGAATTATATTCTCTTTGCACCATAATTCTCCCAGTTTTTCAGTATTGTCATTGGAGCCGTCATCCACTATAATCCATTCAAAATTTGATGAATTATTGCATTTCAATTGCTTCAATGATTCATATGTTCTTGGAATCGTACTTTTTCTGTTAAATGTAGGTGTGAATATTGTTACTTTATAGTGTTGTGTAGACTGTGATTTTTCGCTTTGAAATAACAGATTAGCCATAATTTTATGATATTTGATTGATGAATTGAGATTGTTATGAATATCTATATCACACTAATTTTGAGTAGATGTTTTTTGGAAATTGCTATCTTCGGATTTGTAAATTTGTTTTCCTTCGTTTAAGATTAGTCCTAAAACTCCCATCATAAACATTCCTCTGTTTTGGGTAAATGTGGAGTCTGCTAAACTTTCAATGAGGAAAAACAAAACAATCGAAATGCATAATTTATAATGAACGCTTAGGTCTGAAGACGGGAAGTAAAGTTTGGCTTCTTTCAAACGCTTTTTCCAAAATAGATAAAAGAGGAATATGCCTATAAGTCCATATTGAGCCAGTACAGGTAAGAATGTATCTGCGGCAAACTCTGGCATTTCAGGGCCTAATCCCCAGATTTTTTCATATCCTAATTGGTAATATATGGGTGAATAATATGCAACAGAGGCATAGTTAGCATAAGATCCCATTCCACTACCCAGCAACGGGTATCGTTTTAAAATTTCAATCATTCCCATATAGAGTGCCGGGCGTGCTATCATATCTGTAGCATTTTCTTTACTTAGTCCTGCTCCATAAACATAGCCATATGTTTTTTCCCATGTGGTTACTAGTATTGCTCCTATTAGTATTGTTACGAAAAAAAAGTTTTTGATGCTTAATCCTTTTTTTATTTTAAACTTTTGAGATATAAAGAAGATAAAAAGATAAGATATATAGAAACCATAAAATTTACTTCGTGTAGATAATAAACCTACGGAAAGAAGTATGGTGGATATTACAATCTCTTTCGGGGTTTTGTTTGAACAGTACAAATATAGAATAGAGGCAATGCTGATTGTAGATGCCATTTGAGCTTCAGCTCCAAAGAAATATCTTATTGAAGTGTTATTTAATCCTATAAATAGGCATATAATGCAAATTATTATACAAAACTGCTGTAGTTTCTTTTTAAATGTTTGATTGAGGTTTACTGGTAAATAATAGCATATGTAGAATAATAGAAAAGGTTTGGATATAATTACCAAATCAATGATAGCTGCCTTGTATATGTTTTGTCCCCAAATGCACGCATATAGAAAAAACAAAGTCAGTATGCCAAAGGTTTTCAGCATTTCCTTTCCTATCAGATTGAAGCTGAATGTATAGTACATATATATTATTAAAAATAATAGTGCGCATAATTCATCAGTGAAGGAAAATCCTAAATTAACTATAAAACCATAGGCTATCACACCGATAATGAGTGTTATTATAAATATTTTTTTAAAAAAATAAGGTAGTAATAATGGACTTTTCATGCTTGTTTAAGAATTATAGAAGGCAAGATATTCTTTTATCATTCTTTCACTTGAATAGATTTCATTATATGCAGAACTCATATCGGCAGGCATTTCTAAAGCTTTAGTCAGGACTTTTGCCAAGTCTTGAGCGTCATTACGTTTAAATACAAAAGTATTTTTACTTTTATTTTGTAAAAAGAATCCAAGGTCTGAAACAATGACATTTTTATTAAAGTAGTAAGCAAAAGAAAGAACACCACTCATTGTAATTGAGCGATAAGGATATACTACAATACGGGCTTTACTGAATAAGTCCCTTATTTCTTTGTTGTCTATGACTCTATTGATTGTTATAATGTCCTTATTGTTGAATTTTAGCCCTTTTCCTGCTATTACCAATGGAATGGAGGTTTCTCCTTTTATTAATTCGTATGCATCAATGAGTGTATCTACTCCTTTGTAATAATCTACGCCACCGAAAAACAAAATATAATCTTTTATTTTGTTCAATTCAGGAACTTTTAGTGACCCATTTATAATTTCATCATTTATTAACGATGGAAAATGTGCGAAATGGATATTCTTATCAGGGTATATACTCTTCAGTTCGTTGTATTGGTCTTGTGAACATGTAATAAGGTTGGCAATGTGTTTGGTATTGTATTGGTAACTCCAATTCATATATTTTTGTAGAACTCGAAGTGTAAAGCTGGAGAGTTTTCTTTCATGCGGCCTTAAATCATGTACAGTATAATAATACTTATAATTGAGTATTTCAATAACAGACCACATTCTGAAATCGCCTGTGATGAAGTGTATCTTTTTTATATCATACTCTTTTGTAATGCGTTTAATGGCGCATATTATATCTATGGGTATTATTTTATATATGCCATTCATAATTTTGTTATGCTGACATTCTATAATAGTTGTTCTTTCTTTCGCTTTTAAGGTAAGTTTGTTATTATAATTATACGATTCTTTTGCTGTTAAAAGAGCGTGAATATCAAGTTCTTCTGATTCTGAAAGTTTATTGATCAAACTTGCTGCAAAGTGAATCATTCCTAAAGAATGATCACTGGATACTAATAATATTTTATCTTTGGGTTGTTTGCTGGTCAAACTCATATTTTCGTGATATGATAAAAATATGACTTAATTGTTAGTAGTTCTCATTTTAGTGATCAAATTTTCCCATAGATCTACTATGTTATTGATGGAAAATTTTCTGCATGTCACGAGTGCCTGTTGGGCTAGTGCGTCAAGCTTTTTAGGATTTTCCATGAGTGAAAGGATTGCTTGTGCAAAAAGAGTTTCATCTCCATCAGGGGTTATGATACCGTTTTCTCCAGAAGTAATGATATCATGTAAGGAGAGAAATGTATCCATGACTATGGGAACTACTCCCTGTTGCTGGGATTCTATTAATGTCATTCCGAATCCTTCAACTGCTGATGTCATTAAGAATATTTGAGCTTTTTCATAATAAGGTAATGGTTGCTGATATCCTTCAAATGAAACACGTTGCAGGTTAAGCGCCTTTGCCAGTTGCTTATATCCTGACAAGTCAGGTCCTTCACCTACTATTTGTAGTTTCCAACCAGAGGACACTGGACTTTCTTCTACCATACGCCACGCACGCAATGCGCGTGTTATTTTTTTATCCGATTCAAACATTCGTCCAACAATAAGTACAATGTGTTCTTTTTTAGCGTATTTGTCAGGAGTTATATATTGGTCGAAGACAAGTGGGTTAGGTATAGAATCCAATTTACTGGCATTGTCGGTGTAATGGGAGAATTCTATAAATTGCTTTTGAAATGAAGGTGATAGAAATACATATTTATCTACATACGGTAGAGTGTCAATTACTGCTTTCACAGCCTGTCTGCGTTTGTATTTTTCGTAAAGCGGACGAAGGTTTCTTTTTATTTTTGCTTTTATGCCATTTCCATCTAAGATAGGAATGTAGAAAGCTGTATGATGTACCTTAATTATTTTCGAGTCCGTTTCTTTTTTCAGGCGGTCTATAAAACAGAGGGGCCACCATTGATTCATTACTATGTCTATTTTGTTATCACGGATGTATTGTACTGCGTAAGTATGTACTATTTCACGTTCGTTTTTTAGTTTATGAGCTTTTTCAGTTGAAAATTCCCCATAGTTTACTCCTTCTATTTTTATGGCTTTAATGCGAGGGTCAATAAAAGGAAATTGCTTTCGGGTATTCTCTTTGAAATATAGGATACTGACATTCCAGCCTCGTTTCACCATTTCATTGGCTAAACAAAGCGTTACAGTTTCACCTCCACCATATACAGGGTAGAGGCGTAAAAGGAACAGTATATTCATATTCTTTTAAATTTTATTTTCTTTAGGAAATGCTTCTATTAGATTTTTCTGGATTTCTGAAATTATTATAGGGTCAACATAAGCTAATTCTTTATGTTTATGGAAAAAATCAGGGATATCTGTTTTTGTAAGTATCTTGTCGTAATCTGCGAATCCATCATAAATAGGTATATTTACAGAGCTGAAATAATCATGGAATTTGAAGTCACCTACATTCATTTCCAGTCGGCGAATCCAGATAGCTGGCTTGTTATAGGCATGGGATATGATGATACCATGAAGAGATGTGGATAGAATATATTCACATTGGAGTATTTCATTGATGAAAGTTTTTGCATCTCTTGTGCGAATGTCTATAATTTTATAATTGTTTCCATATTTCTTGCTGAACATCTTAAAATCCATAAAGTGGGGAATTATTCCTACAGTGTAATTGATTTGAACATTGGATTTAGGAATGATAAGAGGTAAAAGAAGTGCTGGATCACCGATTGCAATTTTTGTCTTATCATAACAGTTGGGCAAGTTCCGAAGAGTGTATTTTCCTCTGACAGCACAAATAATCGGTCGTCCATGAATTCTAGACCATTCTCTGCCTAATCCGCTCCCCCAAATGATGGCATTGGTTTCTACATCATCTAAAATTGATCCCACTGCATACATAACTTTTTCCTTGTATGGAGGGAGCGGAGCGCTCCAATAGTATTTTTTTCTATATTTAATGCGTTCACGTAAAAACACCCATAATTCATTCCAGAAAGTTCGAGCCACTCCATATTGTACCTTGTGCCCTAACATCCATTCTACAATAAGGGGAGAAATGGCATCACCGATATTTTTACCGGTCCACCAGTATAATCTTTTAATCATGACGGATTAGTTTTAGCTTGAAAAATATTTTGTTTCTGATAAATTGCTTTTCTTCTTTTTCAAGACCTATTAAATAGGCTGTGATAGAAGATATAATTATATATATGGAAGATGAAATAATTACAGCAATAGTTGATTCTGTAAAAATATGCGAAAGCATATAGCCCATTATGCTACTGATAATTAATGTAGGAATAAGCTTGAAAATAACCTTATGGAGATAATTTATTGTATCAATGTTTACATACTTTTGGATAAAATAAAATCGAACCAAATAGGAGATAAATGAAACACATAATGATACATTAAAAACTGATTCTGGCAAGGCTCCTAGTTTAAGTACAATATAGGATGCGGGCAAGGTTGTCATCATTATACCGCCAATAATTGTTTGATAGGTTCTTATTTTTCCTGTAGCAGAAACGGTTGTGCTGAAAGGATTGGATAGAACTTCGATAAGCATGGTTATCAGTATGATGCGAATAAATGTAGAAGAATGTTCAGGAACTTCTTTTAGCCAAATATGAAGTATTGCATCTGTATTAAGAAATATAGGTAAAATGATAATCCATAGCAAAAGAAAAGAAAGTTTGGAGCTATAATAAATAAGTTGGTGCATATATGCAAAATTTCCTGTAGCATATGACTTAGTAATTTGAGGATTAATAGCTGATTGCAAATTGCTTGAAAACAGGCTGATCCCGTTTTGTACTTGTACGGCCAAGGCTCTGGCTGCATTGACTGTGGGAGAAAAGAATATGTTTAGAAGTATGTTTAATCCTTGTGTACAAAAAAGAGATGCGCAGTTTCCCCATATTGACCAACTAGCGAATGAAAGCATTTCCTTGAATAAAGAATGGTCCCAATACATTCGTCCGTGGGTTTCGACAAAGTTCTTTTTACAGTACAAACCGTATATTATCCTCAAAAGCAACTGGGTAAGTAGCATTAACACGGCATATAGTTTCAGCTTGTCTATTTCAAACAGAAGTAGGATATATACAGATAACAGTCTTAATGATACATCTAATATGGAAATATATGCAAAAGCATTCATCTTCTCGTGGGCGATGATTGCAGCATTATACGGTACACTGATAATCATGATTACTGCCGACAAGATAGACATTTGATATACCCACATGGCTGCATCAAGCCTTACTTCCGGTATATTCATTTTATGCCAAAAAAACCATAATCCTACAGTTTCGCCTAGTATTATGATTATTATGGCTATTAATAGATGGATAATAAGGCTGACGCTGAAAATCTTGCGCATACGTACCGTGTCGTTTCTTCCGGTTTCGAATGTAAGGAAGCGTTGAGTTGCTGTTGACATAGACGAATTGATTAATCCGAACATGGCGATAATACCTCCGATTACATTGTACAAACCATAGTCTTCTGCACCTAGTGTTTCTAAGATAACTCGGGAAGTATAGAATGTTATAGCCATTATCAGAAACATCCGGATGTAAAGAAAAGCGGTGTTTTTAGCTATGCGCTTGTTGTTTGCAGATAAATCTGTCACGGTAAAATAATTATTGTTTAATAATTTTATTTTGAGAATGTTTTAGTTGACTCCTTGTTTGCTGAGTTTTTCTACAATGGCTTCAATAAACTTGTTTTCAATATTTCCATTAATTTCTGTCGGATATATTCTGCAAAACTACATGAAATGACAACAAGAATTGTGGACAAAAATAAGAATGTGAAAGAATTGATATATAGTAGTTCTTCAAATTTTCCGATGCCAAGGGCACAACAATGAATAATATAAACAGAAAACATATAGGGGGCAAATCGGGCAATGGAGCGAAAACGATATGTTTTCAAATTTTTGATGTAGAAGAATAAACTTACTGATGAAATAATGACAAGTGGGTTATTGTTGGTTGCAAACTTTGATAACAGTTTAGCTTGCCATGCTTCAATCGTGTAGTCTAAATATTTCCCGGCAGCCATTGCGATGGCTATATTCAGCAGTAGAGAAGTACAGAATATGAAAAGAGCATGCTTCTCAAAGTACTGAACCGGATATTTTCGCATATAGAATGCCAGTACGTAAATCACTACTAATATCAGAAATTCGCTTCCTATGCTTCCTGGAAATAAGAACTGCCCGGCATAATGTATTAAAACAAGAAAAACACATACTGTTTTCAGTTGTTCTTTACTTAGGCTTTCCATTCCTTTGTTCAGCACAGGTGCTAAAATCATCAAAATCATATATGCTGAAAAATACCAATGATAACCGCTCGACAAAGGAAAAAGCATTTTAAGATTAGCTCCTCCGTAAGCCATTCCCATGGCGTAAAACACTACCCCCCCAGATAGTTGCAAGTATTTCATACTTTAAAAACTTTTTCAAACTCCATTTGATTCCGTAATATCCAGAGATGAATGCAAAAGTTGATACTCCTAAAAAACAGATACATCTAATACCTTGTATTGCGGAAAATATGAATGGAGAGTACTTGTCTGGATTACCCAAATCGAATACTCGTGCAGAGAAGTGGAGCAGTACAATTAAGTACATCATGAGAACACGAAGTGTTTCTACATTGGAGTTTCTTTCTTTTGATTTTGTCATTGTATTGTTAAGTTGGTGTTCAATATTAAACATATTATTGTATTAATAGGTACTAAACTGTTAGCGTCCAATTTTGACGTATTGCATAGGGAAAGCCGCTTTTCAGCGTTCTCCTATTAAATAAATCAAAAATTGGAGTTGATTTTTAAAGTTTGTCAGTATTGATTCCGATAGTCATTGGCAAAAGGCTCTCGTAATCCATTCGCCCCTTGACAATTTCACGGAAGAATTTTTTCAAATAGTCAGTACAACATTAATTTATAAATTTATAAAACAAACCTCTCCACTATTCTTCATTGCAAAATTAAAACACTTACGATCACACGTAATAACCCCATAAAGATTTACGATACTATCCATATCGTATGGAGTACCACAAATCTTCTCATCACTATATGCATAATCAGCCCCCGGCGTTAGAGGATCATAATCAATGTACACCTCACAATTAGAATCATTCTTCAAAGTCTCCCAAATATTCTTACTGCTATTAGTTCCGGAACCGTATGAGTCATAAGCTACATGAGCAACAAAAGTCGCATGATAAGGACAGGTTTTAACACAACCGAACTTATTGTACGTACAGAATATTTTAGATTTTCCCATTCCGTATATTGCCTCCATAAAGCATTCTTTCTTATACTGGAACAGAACTAAATGACACCCGGAAAATGGAGCACTTACAATATCCTGTCTTCCATTAAAGACACAAGCATTAATACATCCTGGAACATAAGGAAGAAACAATACTGGATCAGAATATCGTGAGCCAGGGAGAAGAAATTCTACAAATTTTGTATTCTCTGAATTAATAGGAGAATTATTCAAAGGCAGACTCATATTTAGTCCTATAGCCTGGGGATTAAAAAGCTTTCTATCCTGCAAACAATCAAGAATTTTATCTAGCAATAGACTCATCGAGAAATGTAATAATTATTCAGGTTTTTCATCACTCTTCGCTGCCGGCATCTCAATCGGCTGGATAGCCTGTGTAAAGGCTTCGATGATGGTATTCACCCCCTTGGGAACAGGAAGCTGTCCGGCATGGACATTCACCGTATATTTGGCAGAGTTGCTCTTCTCATAGTGTGTATCATGGGTGGAAGAGTCGCGTGAAGAATAGCTGGCAGATCCTTTGATGGAAACCGACAGAGGCCCCCACCCCAGCTTGCTTTCGAACGAGCCTTCGCCCCTGGATTCCGTTTCCTTGCTTTCAGATTCCGTTTCCGAAAAACTGGACTTCACTTCCATTTCAAAGGAAATGTCCACATTGTTTACTCCCAGAGAGTTGACCGGTATGATGGTCAGCAGGGGAAGATTGAACGAAGTGGTGAAATTCCTGATTTCAGTGGTCGGCTTGCCATCCTTATCCGTAGTCGGTGTCAGCACACCTCGTTCCAGCGACATTTCAATCATTACCGGAGCGTAACTGGTATGTTTGACTGAACTGTCAGCATCTTTTCCGTATTTTTTCTTATACTCCTCTTTTTCCTTATCTGTCAGCGCACGCTCCACCCGGTTGAAACAGGTTTCAAGCAAAAACTTGGTCTGTGTGAGTGCCATGGCAGCATTGGCCTTGGCGGAAGCATTAAGCGGACCGCCGATCAGATCTTCCATAGGCAGGCCCGTAAACTGCTGGGCCATTGATAAAAGTTCTTTTTCCATCTATTGTTTTTCCGGCTTTTCATCCAGCTGCCGGGAAGCCTTCTGCTTCAGCTCTTCCAGCCGGGCACTGGCTTCGGCCACAATGGGACGGCTCTGAGGAGTCAGCGAAATGCGCGAATGACATTGGGAACATTCAAAAGCTTCTCCTTTCAGGAGCAGGGCCAGATCGAAATAGATAGGATTCCGACAGCAAGGACATGGAATTGCATTAGGCATATTGTTAGTTTTTAAAGGTTTGTTTCTTCTGATTCTGTTTCCGTTTTCCGGAGAGGTACGGAAGCACGGATAGCTTTCTCGTAAAGCTCCATAACGGTAAGCAGTCCTTTCATGACCGGAGTCTTCCCGTCCCGGTCCGTTCCGTTCAGACGGCCGCGATACAGAGCTTTCTCACTCAGGATATCGGTCGGTCCGTTGGCCGGATAGCTGTCGGACGAAGTGATGTCGATGGAAAAGTTGATATGGGCCTTGGCTACGGACAGGGCGTTGATGGAAAGCAGGTTGATAAGAGGCATCTGGAAGGTCATGGATTTGCCTTCTGCTCCTCCCACCTGGATACTCATGGTGATCATCTCCGGTTCGTAAACCCCGTCCTTGTATTTGAAACAGTTCTTCAGCAGGAAGGTGGTCTGTCCGGACAGCATCATCATGTTGGCCTTGGAAAGGGCAACCAGCGGAGCGCTGATAATGCTCTCGATGTTCTGTTCGCTGTTCAGATGTTCCGTTTTCGCCATAATTTAGAAACTAATGGAAATGTTGACGAAGAAAAGCAACCAACGGGAAAACCCATTCAGATGTTAAATTCCAATACTCCGGATTATCAAAAAACCAGATACCATGACTAAATTCCGTCTGCGCTGTACGATCTTTCTTCATTGCAGCGATGTAACTGTAAATACAACCTTTCCGTCCCTGAGTCATATACATTTTATGCCTGCGATTCATCCGGCTGATTCCTTTCTCGTATCTCCGGTAACAATCAATCAGGCCTTTGTGTCTGGGATTGATCAAATGCAGAAGTAAAGACTCAAAATCACCATCTGCATGATTATTGGGCCACAAAAACAAATCAAATTCGATTCCAAGTGCTTCCTTTTGCTGAAGAAGCTCTCTTTTTCTGATCGCAAATCCACCGCCATTTTTCCTGGTATCTGCATCAAACAGGATCAGATTAGTACCTCCCATCAACGTATTTTCCACAAAAACAGGCTGTGTATTGGGCAACTGATCTTTTCCGTTAACCCCAACAACAAGATAATCTGTACCCAAGACAGCATGGGGAAAATAATGAGCAACCAATGTTTCTACAAAATTCTGTTCATTGGTCGTCCGTTTACTGCCCTTCTTTTGGGCTGCATTCACTCCACTTTCTATGAATATCTTGATCATCTTATCTCAATCTCTTCGTTGATCAAATGCCTGAATTGAGGATAGGTGCTCTTTATAGCAGTTAAACGATCTGATGTCTTACGCAACGTAAACACCCGCGATCTGGTCTGCATACTTTGAAAAGACTCTTCCTGTAACATCTGATTAAGCGCCTTCAGAGAATCGATGTTATGAGTAGTAGCAAACACCTGTACATTATATTTATCAGCTCCTCGCAATACCGACTTCCACAATACAGGCATAGACTTATAGTGAAGGCCGTTATCAATCTCGTCAACCAGCAGAATGCCGTCTCTGGCCTGAAACAGGTAAATAAACAGGGACATCAATTTGCGGATTCCATCACCCAGCACCTGAATGGGGATTCGCTTCTCCAGACCAACATCTACCATCAGATTGTTATTGGCTACAACAATATCTCTCAAAGAAGGTTCTATTTCCCGCAAGTCTTCAAAAAGTGCCTCCTCCTGTTTATTGCGAAGCAAATCTGAGAACAAGGCAACATTATTTGAATAAGGGTCTGATGAACTGATATAATGACATTTCAGTTCTTCCTGGTATGATTCCGCTCCCGGAGCATTGACTTCTGCCTTAGAAGTAGAATTACCCTTGATCTGCAGATCACTGTGATAAACCTGACGGTCGATCTCTGCATCAAGATTCAGCCTGAAATCCTTAGTGGCAGCATTTCCGGAAGAATCAGTAGGCAGGTTCATAATTTCTGACTCGCGCTCCTGATAGGATATGGTAAGTTCGCGCGTTTTCTCGGGACTCCCGTATCCTCCCGAAAGACGGATGGGAAATACAGGATTCAAACCATAAAAATTAAGTTTGAGCATCTCGTCAGCCAAAGAAGACATGTAATGACGAGGCCAGTTGACAGAAATGGACAACCGGGGATTAGTCGCTCCTGAAAACAAGAACAATGCGTCCAATACAGACGATTTTCCGCAATTATTATAGCCCAACAGCAGATTGACCTGACCCAGATCCGTAACATGAAATGCCTGAATACCACGAAAATTTTGTATGTCAAATTTATTAATCATTGTCCGTATGCTGCAAAATAAGGGTTTGTTCAAGTTTGTTTGATTTATACAAAGAAACTAATTTCTTTCCTATTTTCTGGTATTCTCTTCTTCTTTAACATCCTTTTACATACAAGATTCTTTCCTGATTCCATCCGCTTCTTTACAAAAATTCAAGCTTTTCTGCCAGCTTTGCCAACCTATATATAAACTTATAGGGAAAAGTGCGGACAGAAATGGATCTATTTTTGTCCGCACTAACTATAAAAGTTTTATTCAGCCCTGGCAAACCTGGCAGAACTGCCGGTCAGGGCCTGTCCTCTGGATGCCGTTCCCGATAGTCATCTTCCAGACTGTCAAGAAGTTGGATCAGCTGTTGCCGGAAGACCTCAGAGGAGCGGCGGAACTGCGGAAGGTAAATGCGGAAAATGTCGTAGTACTGGTTCAGATTCGTACTGACCCCTTTTTTACTTTCTCATACGTGCGGGCGCTCATCGAGGCCCGGTCGCAGATCTCACGGATGGTTAATAACTTGCCGTCGACTTTCACACGGCGATGCAGCATCTCAATGTACCGCCCCAGGGCGGCATTGGGTTCATGATTTTGTGTCATTTTTTTAAATTTAAAAAATTCGACACAAATATATGTTAATTCCCTTAATTTATCTATATTTTATTACCGCCATGCCGGTAAGCAAGATTTGGTGGTTTACACGCCTTTCACAACCTTTGTGGAAAACTTTAAAACATCAATGCCATGGAAGACATTACATTCAGCCTTTTCAAAGGTTATGCGGACACCTTACCGGCGGAAGCAACACTCAGTGAAATCATCCGGATGATCCGACAGGATCCCACAGTAAAACTACACACCCTTAAACACCGTTACTACGCTTCGCAGGGAAATGCCGCTGCTGCCGATAAGGAGAAATCTTCCTGTCCCTGCTTTTCCGTAGCCGTCCGTTTTCAGGGCGGCAAGCGGAAGAGGCATATCTGCGGATGGACTTCCGTCGGGCTGGTGGACATCGACCACCTGGAAAAGGCTGCTCTGCCGGAACTGCTCAAGCGGATCGTTGCCGACCCGCATACCCTGCTCACCTATACCACAATCAGCGGAGCGGGCATCCGGATTCTCTACCGCATGGAGCACGATGAAAACACCCTGCAAAGGGCTGTCGCCTCTCCGCTTGACGAGAACGCATACCTGGCTTCGGAAGCGCAGTACCGGGCGACATTCCTGCTGGCAAATGACTATTATGCCCGACTGCTGGGAGTGGAATGTGACCTGAAATGCAAAAATTCAACCCGCCTGTGCGGGCTTGCCCACGATCCGGAACTTTTCTTCAATCCGGATGCTCTTCCCTTCCGGGCTGAGGTGGTTCCCAAAATCCGGAAACGGATGCGCAACTACCGGCTGGAAAGGGCCGTTACCACTGCCCGGAAGGAGCTGGAAGCGCAGGGGGTGACCTACGAACCGCACCAGCACAACGACTACATCATGCGGATGGGATATCTGCTCAACCGCTACGGGATAGACCAGGATCAGGCCACGGAATGGGCGCTGAATACCTTTACCGGTTACGACGGCGACATAGCAGGAATCTTCCGCTCGTGTTACCTGCAGACGGAAGAATTCGGTACACTGTCGCCCAGCACCGGAAAGGACAATGCACGGCAACCGCTGGCTGGCGTGGCGGAGATCGAGGATTTTCTCTGCGGTCAGGGTTCGTTCCGCCGGAATGTCATTACCGGCAAGTATGAGGTGGACTTCACCCGCGAAAACCGCGAAGAGGATTTCCGGGAAGTGGACGACCACATTGTGAACTCGCTCTGGGCACGCATGAGCAAAACAAACAGCCGCGTGCGGATCTCCGACCTGCGCAATGTGCTGGAGTCGGAATTCGTGGCGGACTACAATCCGTTTCAACTGTATTTTGACGGGCTGGATCCCTGGGACGGACAGACGGACTACATCGGCGAACTGGCCGATACACTCCATACGGTACAGGGTCCCGAGGACTGCCGGAAGTATCTGAAAAAATGGCTCGTGGGCTGCGTGGCGGCACTCTTCGACCGCTCGGTGGTGAACCACGAGATTCTGGTGCTGGCCGGTCCGCAGGCTACCTACAAGACAACCTGGCTGAACAACCTGCTGCCGCCGGAACTGCGGAAGTATTTCTGCGTGAAGTCCGACTTTGCCCAGATGACCAAGGACGACCAGCTGCGCCTGACGGAATTTGCCCTGATCTGCCTGGAGGAGATCGAGGAGCTGCGGCCGGAGGCGCTGAGCCGCATCAAGGCGGTATCGACCACCCTGATCATCAACGAGCGGAGGGCGTACGGGCACTTCAAGGAATCGAAGCCGCACATCGCCAGCTTCTGCGGAACGACGAACAATGTCAACTTCCTGACCGACGTCTCAGGCGACCGCCGCTGGTTTCCCATGGAGATCACCGCCATTGATGATCCGTATACGCACCCCGTGAACTACAGGGGGGTGTATGCCCAGGCTTACGCGCTCTGGAAAAGCCGCTTCCGCTACTGGCTGAGCAGCAGCGAGGTGGCGGAGGTGAACCGCCGCAACGAGTATTTCCGGGCACCGGATCTGGAAGCGGACCAGATCCAGACGTATTTCCGCCGTCCCCTGCCCGGGGAAGCGGCTGTCTTCATCACCACGGCCCAGATCATCAGTCGCATCAGCGGGGGAATCCGCCAGCTGATGAGTCCCGCCAAGGTGAACCAGCTGATGAAGAAGCTGGGCTTCGAGGCGGTGCGAAGCGGTAACAAACGGGGCTATCTGGTGGTGGAACTGACACTGGATCAGGTAAACCAGAACCGCAGTGCCCTGGGGCATTATCTGCGGGAAGCGGAAGCCTGATACATTCCGCAAGAGAATCAGGACAGGGCGCTGCGGAACTTCTGCCAGTAATCCTTACCGAGAAGTTCCCAGGCGGCCACGCCTGCAACGGCCAGGAAAACCAGTCCCAGCACAATCACCTTACGGCTGGTGCCGGAAGGATCTCTCGGAACGACGGCTGGTTCCACCACGGCAAAGACGGGCTTTTCTTCCTGCACCTTGGCCCGGGCTACCTGCAGCTGCTGGGCTACCTGGCTGTAGACCTGATAGGCCAGCGACATATCGTTCTGAAGCCGTTCGCGCTCGGCCAGGGTACTCTGGAACACCACGTTGCTGTTGGCATCCACATATTTTGCATACCGCTGTTGGGCTTCGTAATATTCCGCCTGGCGTTCCCGGTAAAGCTGTTCCAGGTAACGGCAGTCTTCCTTCGCCTTGCGGGTACGATAGGCTGTGATATACTGCTGAAGCTTGGAAACCACACTGTCGGCCACCGTGGCAGTGACCTTGGGATCCTGCAGGGTAACGGTCAAAGTGGTAATTGACGTCTTTTTATCCACATTTGCCAGTACAGACTCACGAAGAGACTTTAATTTCCCGGCCTCTTTTTCTGAAAGTTCAATGGAACCTCCGGCCAGAGAATCAACGGGCAGCTCTTCCTTGTCACCGCCCAACAAAGACTTGATACCGCCGACCGCCATGCCGGGAGCACGCAGGATGTAGCTCCACCAGGGAGCGGACAGTTCGTCCAGATAGGCAACAAGTGTGGTATCCACCTTGCCGTCAGCCGTACGGACACGGGCATCAAAAAGTTCCAGCAGGAAAGGGGTAGAAGCCACAATATCGGGAGCCAGCGTCGCATTCAGGGCATCCGGACTGTCGCTTCCCATACTGGTTCCCAGAAAGGAGGCGGCCATACTTGCCAGTCCTCCCCCGCTCTTGCCGCTGCCCATTTCGGGGGAAAGGGTCACGCTGACCGTATATTGCTTGGGAATGCTCAGGGCAATGATCACGCCTGCCACCAGTCCCACGGCGGCAGCCAGATATAACTTCCTGCGGATGGCAAATATGCGACGGATCAATGCCATCCAGTCAATTGTCACTTCGTCCTCCTCCCCGCCTTCGGGACGGGTGAAGAGGGGCTGTTCCATCTTATCTGTTTTCTTTTCTTCCATAGGTATTACTTCTTGATCAGGTTCGTAATTGTGGCGAACATGGTAGCGAGGGAACCGAAGGAGCTGGCATAGCCCAGGATCTCACCCACATTGACCTTGCGGTCTTTCTTGCTCGGCACAATAATTTCACACCCCGGTTCGATCTTGTCGCTGTCGCGGCTGCCCACCTGGGTGACCTGACCGTTCATATAGATAATGAATTTCCTGGATTTCTTCGCATTGTCGGCATAGCCTCCTGCCTGGTCGAGGTAGTAGCTGACATTCTTGCCTTTCAGATAGGCCACCGTGTTGGGAACCATTACGGCACCGTCGATCTTCACGGTGTTGTTCATCTTGGGCACACTGATGACATCCCCTTCACGCAGCACCAGGTCGTACTCGCCGCCGGGATTGGCCAGGGCTTTCTCCAGATCGAGTCCCACACTGAAAGTGTCTTCCACACGCACACCCAGCGAGTCCATCATGGCCTTGCCGAACTGGCGGTTCATGATCTCAAGGACATCGCGCATGCGCTTCTTTTCATCCTCATTCGCCACACGGGTCAGTTTCGCTCCGCGCAGGTAGGCCCTGGGAGTAGCACCTCCGGCCTTGCGCAACAGGTCGGACAGGCGTTCTTCGCGGCTGGTCATCGCATAGGTACCGCCAAACAGCACTTCGCCGGTGACCTGTACGTTCTGCTGGGCCTGATAGCCCGGGCTGCGGCGCACGAACACCTGATCATAGGGCTGGAGCACAAATCCCTGCTGGCCGTCGATCACAAAGCCGTCCTTCAGGGCAAAGGTGAAGGTCTGGCCGATGCTGTCGGTGTAGCTGGTACTCCTGGGGTCCTTGATACGGCGGGAAACATCCACCCGTACGGTAGAGGCAGCCTCACGCAGACCTCCGGCACGGATAATCAGGTCTTCCAGCGTCATGTTGTCCGAGAAGGAATAGCTGTCCGGACGGGCAACCTCGCCATAGATCATCACATCGCCGCGGTCTTCCAGATCATGGATGCTGGGGATGTTCAGGATGTCATTCTTCTGCAAGGGGATATCGGGAGAAGTACCGTTCAGGATGCCTGCCACATCGACACTGACAATCTCGATCGTCAGGTCGGGACGCTCGCGCTGGAGCACGGCACGCTTCATAAAGGCATCGCCGGTCAGCCCTCTGGCCTCGGTGATCAGGGCACGGACGGTGTTGAGTTCTCCGCTCAGCTGGTAAATGCCGGGACGATAGACCGCACCGCGGATTTCCAGTTTGTTGGTGAAGCGGTTCAGGATGGCTTCGGCCGTCACCACGTCGCCGTTGCGCATCTGGTAGGCACTGAAGTCCTTGTCCCTGACAGTATTGATTTCATATTCTTCCCCGTTCTGGCGAACCACACGGAGAGATTTCGTATAGGCTTCGGCATCGAATCCGCCGGCATACTGAATCAGGGTGGCCAGGGATTCCCTGGCCTTCATTTCGAAACGCATGGGGCGCTTCACGTTGCCGCTGAACCTGACCATCACTTCATAGGCAGGCACAATGATGACATCGCCTTCCTGCAGACGGATATCGTCCTGGATCTTGCCCTTCATGATGAAGTCGTACACATCGACATCGGCGATCTTCTGTCCGGAGCGGACTACCTGCACGCTGCGGAGACTTCCGATCTCGTTCACGCCGCCTGCCCGGTAAAGCGCATGGAAGACGGTGGAGAAGCTGCTCAGGGCATAGGTACCCGGCTGCATCACCTCACCCATCACATTGATCTGGATGGTACGGGTATTGCCCAGGGTCAGACGGATTTCCAGATTGCCCTCGGCACTGTCGAGACCGCTGTACGTCTTGCCCAGCACCTTCTTGAGGTAATCATTGGCCGCACTCACGGTCATGCCGCTCAGGGAAACGGGGCCGATCTTCTCGATATTGATGGTTCCGTCGGGAGAAATCTGCTGACGGATGGTATTCTGGCTGGTTCCCCAGATGTCGATGATCACCTCATCGCCCGGGCCGAGCCGGTAGTTGGGCGGAGTAGCCAGATTGACACTGGGTTCAAAGGTAAGATTGCGGGTATTGAAAATGTTGCGTCCGAACACCTGGTCCTCACGGGCAAGTTCGGCAGCATCAGGCTGCGGAGTTTCCAGCGCTGTGGAAGTGTCCTCCTTCACCGCCTCGCGCAGGCGGGCTTCATTCAGTTCGGTTCCGCTCATCTGAGAGGCATTGACTCCCTGCTGTTGTTCGTACAGTTTCTTTACTCGTTCGGCCTGTTCGCGTGTGACGCCTCGCCGCGCCAGTTCGGTAGCCAGCTGACGCTGGTCCTTCCCTTCGGCCATCCCCTGTTTCACGTACTCCAGTACCTGCTGGTCACTCATGGTCTGTGCACAGACAGAGGGAGCAGCAAGGAACAGACACAGAAACAGCGGAATTACCAGTGAATGTTTCTTCATATCTACTTCTTAAGTTTTTGTATAATGATTGTTTTTATTGACTTTCAGGGCTCCCCCAGCGCCTCGACGATCAGGCGGACCTGAGCGGGCGTAAAGCTGCGCACCTTCTGGCTGAAACCGGATGCATGAAGCGCATCGACCAGTGCAGGCTGCAGGGAAATCCAGTACATCAGTTTGCGGCGGGCAGCCCCTGCCGTGATGTTGGGAGCATAGCAACGGGCAAGTTCCCCGATACCGTAAGAGCGAATCTGAAAAGTATCCATATCTTTGTTTCTGTTAATTGATTATAGGATAAAGATACTCATTTTCAGTGATATAAGCAAGTTTTTCCGGACTCTGTTCCGGTCTCTGTTCCGGTCTTTTTCACCTCCGGACCGTGTGTCGCCACACCCCTGTCGGGCCTTATCGTGCATCATCGCCCGTCATTCGCCGACAAGTGTCCGTAAGGTGCAAACCGCTCTTCGGAAGGTGTTACCTTTGTCATACAGACAACGGGAAGGAAGGTTCCGGACAAGCTCTCCGGATTATCCGGGAAATCCGGAGAAACCGACTGGTGGTTACCTCAGCAACGACTGGTCGATATCCTGGCATTGACTGGTCGATATCCTGGCATTGACTGGTCAATACCTCAGCATCGACTGGTCGATGCAGCTGAATCGACCGCACATTTCCCTGGCATCGACTGGTCGATATCCTGGCATCGACTGATCGAGGCAAGGAATGGCCGGAACCCGAAAGTCCGGAGTCTGTAAGGAACTTATTTATTAACTCTTTATTTATCGTATTATGTTAAACTACAGTATCGCCATGAGAAGCAACCCCATCGACAAGGGGGCTCCCAAGAAAGCTTATGCCACTTCACAGTACAGCGAAGTGATGAACATCAACCAGTTTGCCGAACATATTGCCAGCCACGGCAGCGTGTACAAGCGTTCCGACGTGGCGGCGATCCTGACCATGGCGGTGGACTGCCTGCGGGAACAGCTGCTGGAAGGCAAGAAGGTGGAACTGGGCGACCTGGGGTTCTTCTATGTCCGCATCAGCGGCGAAGGGGCTCCTTCGGCTGCCGAGTACAATCCGGCCATTTACGTCAAGAAGCTGAACGTGAAATGGCAGTGCGGCGCCCGCTTCAAGGATCTGCTGGGTGAAGCCGTTTTCAACCTGGTGGCTCCGCGCTCTGTCAGCCAGAAAGTGCTCAAGGCCCACAAGGCCGGTGAAACAACCGTGGATATCTCGCCGGAGGTGACGGAGGAAGAAACGGATGACCAGGGCGGCATGGGTGTCTGACCAGCGGAAATAACTGACGGGAACTGACGCGCGACGGCGACTCTTTCCAGACAGGCGGTGAGCGGACTCTCCGAAAATGACTCCGGATCCGCCAGGCACAAGTGGCTTTCACCAGGGAAAGCAGGAAACCGTTCCGTCAGGCTCCTCAGTGCTTCCGGCCCCAATTATATAAACCTTAATCTTAACTGCTTATGGAAAATACCAGCAAGAAAAAAACAATCTGGAGCCTGGTGCTCAAAGTGATCATCACCGTGGCAACCGCCGTCGCAGGTGCCTTCGGACTCAGTGCCTGCGGGGTGATCTAGCGGAAGAAACCGGAAAGGATTCCTGATTTGAAGGAGGGCTGCACAAGGCAGACCCTCCTTTCTTTTTCAGTCATGAAACACTTAACCAGCGGTTAAATTTCTTCGATCAGTTCGCACCAGGTGTAGCTGACCCGCAGCAAAGCGGCACTTCCGCTCACCTGAATGGCGATATAATGGCGTCCTCCGTAACGGACAAACTGTCCTTCCATACCGAACAGCGGTCCCTTGCGGACAACCCGCACCCGGACATTTTTCTTGTTCTTCAGTTTTTCGGGATCAATGAACCGCGTCCCCTGGATCTCGGGGTTGGTGGCCCGCATGAAATTCTGCATCTCCCGGTTGGAAATGATACAATAGTCGGCACTCTCCCGTCCGCGCCTCATGAAATACGTGGGAAAAGGAATGGACTGCTGCAAACGTCTGCACCATTCGCGATCGTAGTGGTTACATCGTATGAAAAGCAGATTATGGATGGCGGGAACAAGAATCCGTTCGCAACGTCCGCTTCCATCTTTTGCGTCCTGCAGCTCATAAGTCTGGGGGATATAATAAGGTATCTCTGAGTCACGAAGAAATTCGGCCACCTGCAATTCCTTACAGTAGGTGGTCTGCAACGGGATCCATATCGGGTTTTCTTCGATCGTCTGTTTCATTTCTTTACCTGTCGTAATCTGGCTGAAATTTTTCCGCATGTATATTCTTCTCTCTCCACCAGGTCCTGCAGGAGCCCGGTATATCACATCTATTTGGTTGACAATAAAGAGAAATGAAATAAAACATGCTTCCGTCTAGGAGAGACCGGCCCTCCCACAGCTGCCAGGTTGTATCATTTCGGCGCAAAGATAAGCATTTTTCTCATTGATGATACACTTTTACTCCTGTTTTAACCAAATATTCCCACATATTACAAAACAGGTATTTACATTTCCATGACAAAAACCAACTTTAGGTTCAACGGGGTAAAAAAATAACGTTCCCAATAATAGGTTATTTCATATATTCTCACTACCTTTGCACCATTAGAACCCGCCAAGCCTCTTGACAATGCTCAAATCGGCGGGTCGTTTTTTATTCTACATATATGAAAGCAAATTTCGTCAAGCCTTATTCCTCTCCAGAACAAATCGTTCAAATTCTTAAATCACGTGGAATGCTAATAGAAAATGAGCATAAAGCGGCCAGTTATCTGATGAACATCGGTTATCATCGCTTGTCTGCATATATTTACCCATTTTACAAAAGCCCCAAAAATGATTTATCACTAAAAGAGGGAACAAAATTTGAGGAAGTCTTGACGCTTTATCGCTTTGACAAAAAATTACGTATTCTACTTTTCAACGAAATAGAGAAAATCGAAATTGCCATTCGCAGTGTATTAGCTAACATCGGATGCCAGGAATTAAATGACAAGTATTGGATAACAGAGGCTGCATATTTTGCCAATACAGATAAATTTAATCAGACTTTGTCAATCATAGACAAAGAACTGATATCAAGTAAAGAGGATTACATTGAAGAATTTCGACAAAACTTCATTGAAACATATCCTCCGGCATGGATGATAACAGAAGTGCTGTCTTTTGGGAACCTGAACTATATTTATTCCAATATATCAAAAAACCAGCTGATGAAGCACATCGCCGGTTATTTCGGTCTGAAACCACAAGTTTTTACCTCATGGCTAACCGTACTTGCAAACTTGCGTAACATGTGTTGCCATCATGCAAGGGTATGGAACAGAAATTTCATGCTGAATCCAGCTGAACCACGCAAAACGGTAAATGCATGGATTGATACCACAACAACAGATAAGAAAAGAATTTACTATCGCCTGTGCATCATACGATATTTCCTTGCTTCAGTATCCCCCAACAACCACTTCAACCAAAAACTTTCTAACTTATTGGCTGATTTTCCTTCGATAGATATAACAGCAATGGGATTCTGTCAGAATTGGAAAGAAGAAAGCTTGTGGAAATAGTTTTTATTCCTAAACACTCTGCTTGACAAAAGCAGATATTACTTCCGGTTATAGGGTATAAAAAAAGGTGAATAGCGAAACCGGAAAGAATGTATTACCTTTGCAGCGGATTAAAAAAGAGATAAAACTATGTTCAGTAAAGAAAACAGAGCAAATACCATTCACGGTATTTTATTGATTGCCTTATTCTCATTCGCTGCGTTCTACATCGCCGAAATTCCTTTCGTGAAAAGTCTGTCATTCAGTCCGCTGATTGTGGGTATCATCCTGGGTATGCTGTATGCCAACAGCCTGCGCAACAAGCTTCCCGAAACCTGGGTGCCGGGAATCAAGTTCTGTACGAAGCAGATCCTGCGTGCCGGTATCGTACTCTACGGATTCCGCCTGACGCTGACACAGGTAGCTGCCGTGGGACTTCCGGCTGTGGTGATCGACACCATCATCGTGGCAGGAACCATCTTCCTGGGCGTATGGCTGGGCAAGCTGCTGAAAATGGATAAAGATACTTCGCTGATGACGGCTACGGGAAGCGCGATCTGCGGTGCTGCGGCAGTGCTGGGTGCCGAACCGGTCGTGAAATGTGAGGGCCACAAGACAGCCATCGCCGTATCGACAGTGGTGATCTTCGGAACGATCTCCATGTTCCTCTACCCCATCCTGTACCGCGCCGGTATGCTGGATGCACTGGGTGACACGGGAGTAGCGATCTATACGGGAAGTACCCTGCACGAAGTGGCTCACGTGGCCGGTGCGGGTAACGCAATGGACCCGACCGACACGCTGGGTATTGCGGGTACGGCAACCATCACCAAGATGATCCGTGTCATGATGCTGGCTCCGGTGCTCGTGATCATGAGCTTCGCACTGGCCGGCCGCAAGAAGGCTGCAACGGAGGGAGGAACAACTCAGAAGAGCAAGATCACCATTCCCTGGTTCGCCTTCGGATTCATCGGCATCATCTGTCTGAACTCACTGCTGCAATACCTCTTCGGAGTGGACAGCGTGAAGGAAATTCCGCTGAACGGTGCCATTGAATACATCGATACATTCATGCTGACCATGGCCATGACTGCCCTGGGTACGGACACCAGCATGGAGAAATTCAAACAGGCAGGTGCGAAACCTTTCCTGCTGGCCGGACTGCTTTACATCTGGCTGCTGGGCGGCGGTTACCTGCTGACCAAGTGGCTGGTTCCGATGATCGGATAAGCCAATGTATGGGGTGAAAAATGGTTCAGGGGAAGTCTGGTTTGTGGTTCCGGACTTCCCCTGAATGGCTTTTATAACGGATCTTATTTTCCCAAACGGCTTCTTGCCTCACTTGCAGGATAATTGTATCGGATCGGTGAGGCTCCTTTCAGCATTTCAGGCATTGAAATACTCCGGGAAACAACTCCCCAGTCTATCCGTTGCCGATTGATCTCATCATATTTCAGAAATTCTTCAAAGTTATACATGCCACCGGACTTCTCCATGATACGACGATAAATGCTCTGTCGGCTTGGTGCGTTAAAGCCACCGCTATTATACCGCATGATACTATTTTCCGTAGCCCGATATACTCCTTTGGGATAATAATCAGCTCCTTCATAAATTCCGATTTTTTCATTTGCATAGCGGGCATCCGACAGAAAATATCCCCACGACACTTGCAAAGGATCAGAGGTCACATCAATGTTCATGGATTCATTTATAGCATGAAGTTCCTCAACTCCAGCTGAATAGGGATAATAACCTTCAAACTCAGTATATTCATCGGCCAGTTTTCCAAATCCATGCCCGCAAGCTTCATGATGGATCAGATATTCAAGATCTTGCCCACCCTGACCATACAGACAGAAAGCTGCCGAAAAACCATCAGACCACATCGAACAATTGGAACGGAACGGTGCACTTGAATTCAACAGAACAATGGTAGTTACATCAGCTGTCTGATAATTCGTTTCCGCCATCTTATAGCAATAATCAATAACCATCAGAGGATTTGTAACAAATGTATTCCTCTCAAATTCTACTGAGGTCTGAAATGCTGTATTCTCCCCAAGTATTTCATTTCTGGACACAACATTGACCATATACACATCAAAGTAATCCTGAAAAGAAGCATATGGTTCTTCTGAAAAGAACGCCTTCATGGCCTGTTCGGCATGGCTCCGATATGTTCCATCGGCAATCAGACGGTCAGAATAGGCATCACCGAAAATCACCAGTTTCAAACCATCTCCTACTGTGTGAGTCTGAAGAGTAACAACAGACCCATCCATCGAATAATCAGTGGATTCATACGTAGGGAATATCAATTTATATCCTTCCTGCTGAAAAAGAATGCCACCAAAACCAACTTCATTCCACCACTTACTGGCAAGTATTTCATCCGGCACGTTTCCACTTAGCCTGTTGCCGGTCAAATTCATGTAATTCAAATTTTCCAGATTAGCCAGAGAAGCAGGAAGGTTTCCGGTTAATCCATTTTCAGATAAGGAAAGACTCCTGACACGTCCATCCCAATATTCAACTCCATACCATTCATATAAAGGCTTGTCACTGCACCAGTTCTCATGATTGATCCAATTGTCGCCATCAGTAGCATTATACAGATCTATCAACGCCTGCTTTTCCCGCTGCTGAACCATCATTACATCTTCAAATTCCATTTCATCAACCGTCAGATCATATACATGCCCGGGGAGAAAACCACCTTCAGGGGCTTTCCGTTCCAAAATTGCCTGATCGGCTGTTCCATCATTCTTGAAAAGAAAAAAAGTAATGACGTTGTCTTCTGAAGTCGGGAGTACAGCCAGATAACAGGTAACCACCTCTTTATCGGCTATCTTATCAGCAGGTATCAGATACCACATGTGATTATACTTTACTCCGCAAACCATCTCTTTCTCCATATCAAAGTAAGGTAAATTACCTTCTTCGGTTACAGGAATGAGAGGCTCTACCGAACGAACAAACAATCCCTGTGCATTATCCAAAAGTTCCGCACGAATATTAAGTTTCAAAAAAGTAAACAGATGACTAAAATGCAAATGCAATTCTCCATTCTGCATCTGGCTTTTAGCGTACATGAAGTCAACAGCCGGATCGGGATGATCCTCACAATAAGATTGTGTAAACAGATCTCTGAAGGGAAGATGAGGAAAACTTAAAGCAGATTCTACATGAGGATAATATGCATAGAACTCTCCCCCTTCTTTTTTCTCTAAAGGTGTATCAACCGGAGCAAAATCAACCTGCTTTCCTTTTGTAAGAGCTTTATAACGTATTGCCCTTGACTGCCCTTCCGGGAACAGACCAATCAGGTCACCTTCATCCCATGAAACAACAACTGCATCTTCGCCCACATCATATACAGTTCTTGATGACTGATCTATAACACCTGTCACACGGATACTTCCATTTTGCCCATCAAATGACTGCTCATCCGTACATGCTGACATACTCCATACCAAAAACAGCAAACCGATATAAATTCCTATGTTTTTCATTATATTTCCTTTCTTTTAAAGTTACCATTTGTCAACCGGCATATCGTCTGTATTTTCACCCTCTGGAACAAGATACTGACTATTCCCTTCCTGAATAACTGATACCGTCTGATAAAGTTCACCACTCCGGATTGTCACAACTCCATTCCGTTCTTCTTTATTCCAATTCTCTCCTATGGTCAGACTGATGACAGAGTCTCCTGCACCTCCTGTAAGGGGAGTTATACTTATCCATGAAGAGAACTGATCATCCAGTTCAACACTCCACCTCCCATCAGAATGAAGTTGTATAGAAACTGTCTCTCCACTTTGAGAAATATTCCAGGAAGTCTGTGATTCCGGTATTTCAAGAATTGTGGCAGAAGCAGAAGAACCCGCATTCTCCTTTTCACAGGAAAAGAGGAATACACTAAACATTAAAATTATCACCCGAAAAATTCCAGAATGGGACTTTGGAAAATTAAAAAAGACAAACATAACCTATCTGTTTAAAAGTTTACGGATTTGTGAATTATGTGGCTAAATATATAAAGAAAATATCAAAAAATCAATACATTCAGAAAAAATTATTACATACTCCCGTAAAATCAGATATATTATCAATGATTACAGAAAATAAGCCAGCACGATGAAAGCTACGGCTATGCAGAGAATACCCCAAACAGGGTATTTCACCTTCGGGAAAGTGGAGCTAACTTTGCCGCAAAAATACTTCATGAATCTGGCTGCATTGATTTCGGGCGGAGTGGACAGCGCCGTAGCGGTCCACCTGCTCTGCGAACAGGGCTACAAGCCCGACCTGTTTTATATCCGGATCGGCATGGATACCGACGACGGACTGAGCTGCACGGCGGAAGAGGACATCGAACTGGCAACAGCAACGGCCCGCAAGTATGGCCTGAAGCTGGAGGTGGTGGATCTCCAGCAGGAGTACTGGGACCGGGTGGTGGCTTACACCATCGACAAGGTGAGACAGGGCTTCACGCCCAACCCGGACGTGATGTGCAACAAGCTGATCAAGTTCGGCTGTTTCGAGGAAAAGGCGGGACATGCGTACGACCGGATTGCAACGGGGCACTATGCGTCGACCTGCGAACGCGAAGGGAAGGTGTGGCTGGCAACGGCCAAAGATCCGGTGAAGGATCAGACGGATTTCCTGGCTCAGATTGACTACCTGCAGGTATCCAGGCTTCTGTTTCCGCTGGGGGAACTGATGAAGCAGGAGGTGCGCGAGACGGCTCTGGCGGCACGGCTGCCGAGTGCCCGCCGCAAGGACAGCCAGGGAATCTGTTTTCTGGGAAAAATCAACTACAACGACTTTATCCGACGTTTCCTGGGCGAACGGCCGGGGGCAATCGTGGAACTGGAAAGCGGCCGGGAGATCGGTACGCACAAGGGATTCTGGTTTCACACCATCGGACAGCGGAAGGGACTGGGACTGAGCGGAGGGCCATGGTTCGTGGTGGACAAGGACCCGGAGAAGAACCTGCTGTTCGTATCGCGGGGATATGACACCGTGCATCAGTACGGGCGGAAGTTCCGGCTGACGGACTTTCATTTCATTACGGAAAATCCCTGGCCGGAAGCCGGGGAACAGGAAATCTGCTTCAAGATCCGCCATACGGACCAGTTCCTGCCGGGGGTGATCCGACCGGCAGGAACCGGTTATGAGGTGGAGAGTCCGCACCTGATCCAGGGAATCGCACCGGGTCAGTTCGGTGTGATCTACGACCGGGAGGCACGGCTCTGCATCGGAAGCGGGGAAATCCGCCGGTGTCCCGGATAAAGTCACTTCAGCAGGATGCCGAACTCGGCTCCCGTAGCGTAATTGCCTTCCAGCACGCGCAGGGCTGTCAGCTTGAGATAGCGGCAGGACACGGGAGTCTTCAGCCGGAAGGAACGGTAGACCGGTGCCTGACGGATGTTGGGAATAAAGTCTTCGTATACCGGTGTCCAGTTTTTGCCGTCCTCGCTGGCCATGAGAGCAAGGCGGTCGATTACTCCCTCGCTGCTGTTGTCCTGACGGGGCGTATAAGAGAATCCTTTGACTTCCTGTGTTTCGCCCAGGTCGATCACCAGACTCTGCGGACGGAAAGCAGCATCCTTGTCCTGAGAAGGGGAACGCCAGAAGGTCTGGTCGTCATCATCCACCAGGGCCCCGGCTGCGGCATAGGGCTGCCCGTCGGCGGTCAGGATGCGCCAGTTCCGCTTGCAGGCATCGAAGGTACGGACAGCTTCCTCACCTTTCCGTCCGTCCTTGTCGAAGGCTACGGCACGGACAGCTCCTTCCCGGGCAAAGGTAAACGGCCCGGTATAAAGCGGAGAGGAAACCGAGGGCACGGAACCGTCGGTCGTGTAGCGAAGCTGGTAGACCGGACGTTCCACCTGAAGAGACACTTCGCCCGCCTTGGTGCGGCTGATCACGGGAGCAACGGCTCCGTCGGGTTCCTTGTAGCATCCCACTTCACTGACAGCCAGGGCAACCGGTGCATAGAAGCGGATGCGCAGGGAGGAAGTCTCCACATAGTTTTTCAGACGGATCAGACGGCAGGCACCAATGCTGGTGGCTCCGGCAATTTCTTTCCAGGTTCCGCCGACCTTCATATCGACTTTCACCGAGTCAATGCGCTGGCCCAGCTTGATGTTTTCGCGCAGTTTGATGATATTGAATGTTTCCGTACGGGGAAAATCAAGAACCAGTTCGGCAGAGGTTACCTTGTCGTCGGTAGCCCAGTAGGAATAGCGGTCTCCGTCGGTCAGAAAGGAGGTGCCGTAATGTGCCTCATCCCCACCCCGCACATTGGAAGCATGCAGCGTGGCTCCTCGGGTCAGGTCATCGCGGAACGTAGCTTCCAGGTAACGTCCGAACTCTTCCAGGGCAAGCTTGTCGGGCTCATCCTGTTCACCCAGCGGATTGATCGGGAGGTTCAGATCCCATCCCTGTCCGCGTCCGACACTGTTGATATAGATGTCGAACAGTTTCTGGGGAGTCTTGACGGTCAGGCTGTCGGAAGCGTGCCAGGTGAAGCGCCGGCGCAGGGAGAAGTCGGCTTCGGCAGGAATCCAGTACTGGCCGTTGCGGTTTCCTTCGTTGATGCGTTTGATGTGTTCGGGCGCACCGGAAGGGATCGGCCGTCCGTTCCATTTCTCACCGGGAGCAAACAGAGTAGCCCAGCAGGTCTCGCCGGCATATCCTTTCTCATTGCCCACCCAGCGCACGTCGGGTCCCGGATCGCCGAAGATCACGGCATTGGGCTGCAGTTCGCGGCAGAGGGCATAGATGTTTTCCCAGTCGTAGTAGTCGAGGAAGCCTCCGCGGTATTCATTGGCACCGCCATAATATCCGTCGCCACCCTCACCCGGAGCACCGTCGAACCAGATGATAAAGAGATCGCCGTACTGGGTGAGCAGTTCCCGGAGCTGTGCCTTGAACATATCCAGGTATTCGGGAGTACCGAACTTGGCCGTATTGCGGTCCCAGGGAGAAAGGTAAACCCCGAACTTCAGCCCATGCTTGCGGCAGGCTGCCTCCCACTCGCCTACCCAGTCGCCTTTTCCGTTGCGCCAGGGAGAACGGGAGATATTGTAGTCGGTCGTGCGGGAAGGCCACATACAGAAGCCTCCGTGGTGTTTCGCATTGATGAGGAATCCCTTCGATCCGGCTTTCTTGGCACGGAGCACGATCTCTTCGGCATTGAAGTTTACGGGATTGACGATCTCGGGAGACTCGTCGCCCCAGCCCCAGTCTTTATCAAGGTAATTGATCTGATTGAACTCAATCATGTTATACATCTCCATCTCATGCCACTGCAACTGGCCCTGTGAAGGAAGTGCCCCGTAGGGAGCAGGTGGAGGAACTGTCTGTCCGGAAGCGGTCAGAGCGGAAAGAGAAGCGCAGGCTGTCAGTACAGCCAGCAGGGAACGGGTTGGTTTCCACACATGTTTCATAAGTATTTTCTGTTAAGATGAACACAAAAGAACCGTCACCGGGACGATCCGGACACAAAGATAACCCATCCCGTTTTTTCTGCAAAGGAATCAGGTGGAAAAATAAAGGTACAAAAAACAGGAACAGCCGTATATGTGAGACTGTCCCTGTTGGTTTATTCATGGCTATGCTTTCAATCAGAAAGAAAGTCCGTCATTCCATCCCGGATTCTGTGTCAGATTCGGGTTCAGCGAACGTTCATTGATAGGAATCGGATAGAGATAGTCGCGTTCCTCATTAAAGGCAGTACGCGAAATGTTATGGTGATAATCAACATATCCGCTTTCTCCTTCGGTCAGCACGATGTCAGATCCGATCTTGTACACCTGTGCATCCTTTTTATCAGGTTTGGTATCGCCGGTATAGAGAACGACATCCGTCACGCCGTCACCGGAAAGATCGTATTCACCTGCACCGGGGAAATACATACCGGTAATGGACTGATTCACGCAGGAGCCTGCTTTCCAGCGCACCAGGTCATCGAAACGGAATCCCTCCTGAGTGAGTTCAATGGCACGTTCCCGACGGATTTCGAGAATCACTCCCTGATTGCTTCCGGTCACGTTGGTATATCCATATTCAGCTGAAGAAAGGTAACTGTCCGGATTAGCGTTGGCAGCGGCCATATCCAGATGCGGCATTGCCACACGGTCACGGATCACATTAACGGTCTTGTCAAGATCAGCCTGTGTCAATGTTCCAAGTTCAGCCTTAGCTTCCGCATAGTTCAACAGGACTTCAGCATAGCGGAAAACCGGAAGGTCGCAAGTAGAACGGTCGTTACGGTCTACCTGTCCGCCAGAAGCAGTCGGATCCTGTACAAACTTGACAGGCTGGTAACCGGTTACGCTGACCGACAAGTCAGGAGCCAGAATTTCAGTCTGGCCGATACGGTGATACCCCGGAGTACGGACAGTCTGAGCCAGACGCGGATCGCGATCTTTCACTTCTTCGGTGAAAGGCATTTTCTCCCATCCTGCACGGTCGGTAAACGGTGTTCCGTCTTTCATCAGGTAGGCATTGATCAGTTTGCGGGGCAGTCCCGGACGTCCCTGTGTCGGAACCAGAGTATGTGCCGTAGCATTGTGGTAAAGACTCATACCATAATCGAATTTGATAGCCAGGATATACTCATCGGGATTGGCATCTTCTGCGGCAAACAACATCAGATAGTCTTCTTCGGGATTACCGGTGGAATACAGATGATACTTACCGCCATTGATCAGTTCCTCAGCAGCCTTCACAGCCTGTTCCAGATAGTAGGCGTAATCGTGTCCGTCCAGTGATACATTGTGGTATTTGCGATAGGTTCCTTCATACAGACAGAAGCGGGCCTTCAGAGCCAGGGCTGCCCAGCGGTTCACACGGAAAGGACTGCTGGTTTCTTCTTCTTTGGCAGGCAAGTTCTCAATGGCGTAATCAATGTCGGCCAGCATATTGGTCATCACCAGTTCACGGGAATCGCGTGCCTTATAGAGTTCCTCATCGGAAGAGAAGAGTTCCTTGTCATACCAGGGTACATCTCCGAAGCGTTTTACCTTGTCGAAATAGAAGTAGGCACGGAAGAAGCGGGCCAATGCGGAATACTTGACCGCAGCCTCTTCATCCTCACACTTATCAATGTTTCCCAGCAGGGTATTGACATTGCGCAGTGCAGTCCAGGTCCATCCTCCTCCACTGGCGGGAACGATGCGGTTGGATCCTCCCAGCAGTTCATCCGACAGCTCCTGCTGTACATATACATCACTCTGCTGGTCGTAGGGTGACTTGTCGAGAATCGTGTTGTAAAAGTTGTTGCTGAAAAGCTGGAGATCTGTTTCAGTCCTGAAATAGTTTTCTTCCGTGATATCGCTCAGCGGGGTCTTGTCAAGCCAGTCATTACAGGATGAAAGAGCAGCCATCAACGTAAAAGCCAATAAAATATTTTTTTTCATATTATGTTCTGTTAGTTTAAGTCATTAGAAAGTAACGTCAATACCGAACAGGAATGATTTCTGCCACGGATAATAAGCATTGTTATATGCATCGCTTCTGTCAATAGCCGCTTCGGGATCTACATATCTGGAATGTTTCTTCAGCGGCGACCAGTAACAGAGGTTTTCACCGGTAAAGTAAATGCGTACAGATTCGATTCTGGCTTTTCCGGTCCATGACTGAGGGAGTGTATAGCCGACTGTCAGGTTCTTGAAGCGCAGATAACGCAGGTTCTGCAAATAACGGTCGTTCACGTTGCTCAGCACCCCACCGCTGGCAGAGTAAGCCATCGCACGGGGGAAATAGGCATCCGTATTTTCAGCAGTCCATACATCGGCCAGGAAGTCCTTCTGCAGGAACGACAGATACGGATAAGAGTACGGGCCCCAGAAAGGCATTGACTGTCCGGCAGGATACCAGTAGTGATTGCCTGTTCCCTGGAAGAAGGCGGAAACATCAAAACCGTTCCACTGCGCACTGGCTGAAATACCGTAAGAGAAGGAAGGCAGAGAATTGCCGAGGATCTTCCGGTCGCCGGGGTTGTCGACATTGTTGCTTCCAATGCCTACCTTGCCGTCACCGTCGAGATCGACGAATTTCACGTCGCCGGCCTGCCATCCGCCGGTCTGTCCCTTGAGTACATAACTCAAGTCGACTTTTTCAGCGTATGCCTTTGCCTCTTCGTCGGTCTGGAACAGTCCGTCTGTCACATATCCCCAGATCTCACCGATTTCCATTCCTTCATAATAATCTTTGGCAAATGTCTTGTTCTCGTTGTCGTATTTCGTAATCACACTCTTGTAGTCACTCAGGTTAAGTCCGACACTGTATTCAAAAGGCTTGTTTCCCAGTGTCAGGCGGTCACGCCAGTTCAGGGTGATTTCATAACCTTTCGTACGCAAGTCGGCTGCATTCATATCGGGCAGGTCGGCACCATACACTCCGGGCAGATCCACACCATCGGTAAGCATGTCCTTCGTATCGCGGATATAACCGTCCACCGTCAGGTTCAGACGGTTGCCCAGCATGGTCAGGTCGAATCCGAAGTCCCACTGCTGTGCAGTCTCCCAAGTCATTCCCGAAGCGATGGGTGCGCTCAGTGAAGAATACTTGGGCAGCACACTTCCTTCCCCGAAAGTATATCCCAGACTGGAGATGGAAATCAGGCGGGCAAAAGAATAATAAGAAGAGATGTTCTGATTGCCCAGACTACCGAAAGATCCTCTGACTTTCAGATTGTCTATCCACTGGCGTACAAGCTGGAAGAAAGATTCTTCGGAGATACGCCATCCGGCCGAAGCTGAAGGGAAGAATCCCCAGCGGCTTCCTGAAGCGAAACGGGAAGTTCCGTCATAACGTCCGCTCACCTCAAACAGGTAACGGCTCTTATAATCATAATTGATACGTCCGAAAATACCCAGCAGGGCATATTCATTCTGTCCTCCGCCTACTCCGGTGATCGTAGCACCTTCCGCATTCTGTCCCACCAGATCCAGGTCGTCGAGATCAGTAGAAACAAGGTTTTCACCGTATGCCGAAATATTCTTGTTCTTCCATGCTTCATAGTTCATACCGCCTACAACCGACAGGTGATGAGCCTGGTTGAAGGTGTCATCGTAGGTTCCGAAAATGTTGGTAGAGTAATACTGGTTCGTATTGACAGCCTCATCCAGACGATTAGCTCCGGCTCCGGTTGCATACGACAACAGTTCACCATCCGGATACTCCCGGTAATACATCACGTTTGAACGGCTGGTATTGCGCGACTGGTACTGGCGATAAGTAAAGTCTCCGGTGAAGCTCAGCTCCCTGATCGGAGCATACACCAGACGGGTGGTATTGGTGAAGTCCGTACTGCGTTCCACATTGCGGTGTGAATTCTCACCCAGAAGGATATGGCGTCCGTTGGCCACCTTGTAGTTCAGATAAGGTGTACTGTAGAGCCAGGATCCGTCAGGATTCTTCTGCGGGAAACAAGCCAGTGCATGACGGGCACTGTAGGCCAGTGTATTTTCAACGTCACCGTCACCCAGATAGCTGTATTGTGAGCTGTAGAACGAAGTATTGTTCGACATGGTCAGCCATTCATTGATACGGAAATCGATTTTCGAACGCAGATTGTATTTCCGGTATATATCCGGATTCTCACGCAGGATACCTGTCTGTTTGTCGTAGGATCCCGAAACGAAATATTTTACATCATCCTTGCCTCCGCTGATGGACACATTGTGCTGCTGCATCGGACGGTTGTCACGATACAGGCTATGCCACCAGTCATAGTTTCCGTAGTAAACCCACTGGTTACGTCCGTTTCTCACGTCTTCCACCACCCAGGGACGATCCGGATGTTCAGTCTTGTCATTCACACGGTTCCACAGTTCCTGCATATCCTGATCGGTATAATCCACATAAAGCGTACCCGAATTGGCTTGCCAGAACTGATTGATGGTATATACTGACCAGTAACCGGTTGTTTCATAATCAGTGGAAGTGGTAGGTGCCTGCCATCCGAAACGGCCGCTGTAACGTACAGTTGCCTTGCCGCCTTTGGCAGCTCCCGACTTGGTTGTCACAAGAATCACACCGAATGCAGCACGTGCACCGTAAATGGCAGCGGCAGATGCATCCTTGATAACGGAAATGGATTCCACATCATTGGGATTGACTCGGTCGATATCTCCCACGGCACCGTCAATCAGTACCAGCGGTTCCGATTCATGGATGGAAGTGATACCGCGCACATTGATGGAAGCGGAACTGCCCGGCACACCCGAAGAGGTTGTTACATTCAAGCCGGCTACTGTACCCTGCAACATACTGCTCAACGATTTTGTGACACGGTTTTCCAGTTCTTCACCACCTACGGAAGCAACAGCTCCGGTCAGATTCACCTTCTTCTGTTTACCATAACCGACAACCACTACCTCGTTCAGCAAGACCGCCTCTTCGCTCAGACGTACGGTCACATTGGACTGTCCGGAAGCAACCGTCACCTTCTGCGGGACAAAACCCACATACGACACATTCAGAACTACCTTCCCTTCGGGCACTTGAAGTGTAAAGGCACCGTCAATATCAGTTATCGCACCAATGGTAGTGTTCTCAATGGTTACTGTCACCCCGATAAGAGGCTCCTCATTTGTATCGAACACTTTTCCCGATATGCTTCTGTTCTGTGCCGAAAGCACCATACTGCTTCCAGCCAACAGGAGTATCAGGAATAAAACTACAGATTTCAATATATTCATCACTTTATTAATTTATGGATTGTTTATATTCATATCGCCTTGATTTCATTCGGGCTCAGAGACGAATACTCTTCGTATATACCTCTCCGAAACGATTGGTAAATTCTACCCGGATTTCCTTGCTTCCGTCGGCAGGCATGGCACGGAACAGATGGCCTGTCTTTTCTGCCGAGGCACGGTTCTTCAGTTCCGAAGCACGCTCTTCATCGGAATCAACGAACTGTTCCATTTCTCCCATCGGTTTTCCGTCCTGAAACCACACGACTTTGCAGGCACTGTCCCAGTCCCAGACATTGGCAACCACAAAACTGCTCTGGCTTTTGAACTCTCCTTTGTTATAGATGCGGAACTGATAAGAAAAGTCACGGCGGGTTCCCTTGTAATGCCACTTCAAATCATTTCCGTCAACATCCACCACCATATATCCGTTGGGCGCACCACACTGATTGACCCAGCCCGTCCACCAGCCGCCACAGGCCGCACCGATGTTGTGTTCATACAGCACAGGAGAAACTTCATTGTTCTGGAAGAAATGAGTGTGTCCGCTGAACACATGTACATTATAGTTTTTCAGAACCTCCTTCAGCTGGGCGGCGTTCCGGATGTTGCCATCGGGAGAAATACGGTTCCATGAAGGTGCATGCATGTTCAGGATTACCAGACTGCCTTCAGGCAAATAGCTCAAATCCTTCTTCAGCCAATCCAGCTGCTGCCCGGTCAGGCTGGTCAGATAAGATTTTCCACCTACATAGTTGATGTTCTTCATCGTGACAATATGTGCCTTGCCGATGTTGAAAGAATAGTCAGTGGGACCGAAATGACTTTCGTAGACCATTTCACCATATACCGGTGAAGCCAGTTCCATATTGTGAAGCCCCTGATACTGTCTGTCAAAATCGTGATTACCGATACACTGGAAGAATGTGGCTCCCGTATTTTTCAGCGAAGCTTTGTAATTATCAAACAAAGGCATGTTGTCCCATACCAGGTCGCCCAGTGTCATTCCGACAACTTCATGCGACTGCTTCAACGAGTCAATGACTTCCACCATATCGGGCACCGTTTCCTGGCACCAGCGCTTGAAATCGCGTTCATTGCGCACCTGAGGATCAGACACGGCTATGTAATGGAAACGATCGTCAGTTTCAGTCCGCTTCTCCAATACAAAATCATGTTTTCCACCGGCCAAAGCCAGGACACGCACCGGAACATAAAAGCCATCGGCCAGTCCGTCATTCTGAGGCAAGACATATCCTGCCGGAGTAGAAATGCTAACGAACTTGCTTCTGGTCGTATCTGAATGCAACGCCCACGTTCCCTGTGCATCCGTTGTTGTAAAACTAATACCGTCGTTCACTACGACACCGGCTACTCCCCGACCATTTTTATCTATCACTTTCCCAGCAAAACGAAACTGAGAATCAACGATTTTTGCCTGTACACAGGCTCCATACAGCATGAAGCCCAGAATAATCCATTTACCTTTCATGTTATCTTTATTAGATTTCACCTCTCATCCGTTATCGGGCTTCCCGACCGCTTACCATCTCTTTGGCTTCCAGCACCTGGTCAGTTGTCAGCAAATCCACACCCATAGCAATCATCTTCTGCAAATCAGCTGTTTTGTTCACAGTCCATACATTTACCTTCAATCCCAGACTTTGGGCTTCTTTCACCCATTCCGGATGCTTGTAAAACACCTTATAACTATAGTCTATTCCTGTCAGTCCTTTAGCCTTGATATCCTTCGGAGCACAGTCTCCATTCAGATAAGCCACTTCCGCATCCGGAGCCAGGCTGACAAGCTGTTCACATATATTCATGCTGAAAGAAATATATTCCACCTGCTTTTCCATTCCATATTTTTTTACCAGTCTGACACAGGCAGCGGCGATCTGATTTTCCTGAGATTGGGTCTTATGAGGTTTGATTTCCAGTACAAGACGAATCTCAGGAAGCTGCTTACCTGTCTTCAGATACTCTTCCAGCAAGGGAATACGTTCTCCGTTTTTCAATTTGATATCTTTCAGTTTTTCATACCTGGTCTCTCCGATCACCAGTCCTTCGACAACATCATCATGATTGACTACCACTACCCCGTCAGCAGTCAGCTGCACATCAAATTCGGAACCATACACTCCGGCTTCGGCGGCCTTCTGAAGGCCTGTAATCGAGTTCTGGGCAGAACCTTCTGTTTTCCAGAAGCCACGGTGAGCAATAACTTGAGTCTGTGCCTGTGCCGTCCATACAAAAAGCAGACATAACCCTGTTAAAATAGATTGTTTAATTTTCATGTAACTTTTATTTTAGAATAACTCAAACAGAATCTTTATATAAAAAAGATTAAATATTTGATTTTTTAACGCTGCAAAAGTAGGACTATGGTATTACAGTCCAGTTACTTTTTCATAAAGAAGCTACATGATTCATATTGCATTTCCATTACTTATTCTGATACAAGCCGCATCCTTGAATATAACAAATCTCTATTCGACAACAGATTAACAACGGCAGGAAACAATCAGCAACAGCAAACAAGACAAACAGACAGAAAGAACAGGCATATATAAAAACGAGGCTGACTTCCGTAAATAAAGTCAGCCTCGTTACAGGTTTAATCATCAAGATCAGTCGCAGGCAGAGAAGCGCAGCTTGTAGCTGAACGGCATCTGCGGGATCTTGTATTTCAGCATGGTTTCCGGACCACAGCTGGCATTACCCAGACCGCGAACCAGTGCATCCAGGTGAAGGATGATGCACGGACGTTCCTGGAGTTCCCAAAGGTGGTTGGCCTTCATCAGGTCGGCATCCGTATAGCGCAGGGCGGAGAAGGATACACCGCCTTCGGTCTGGATGCTGACACCACGTCCCTGGCAGTTGGTCAGCTTCAGTTCACGCAAGCCTTCGCGGTTACCCATGGACTGGGGTTTCACGTAAGGTACAACCATGTCTTCCACAGTGGTGCGGTAGCGTCCTACCATGCAGCCTGCATGACGGTCGTTGTAGTTTTCCCACGGACCGTATGCATAATAGTCCACATTGTTCAGACCGGCATTGACGGAGCATACCAGACCGGTACGACGCAGGTCGGCAGTCTTCGGAGTGAGTTTCACATCCATATCCATCACGCCGCCCGGATAGAACACATACGTGATCTCGGTGTCGCAGAGACTTCCCTTGCGGACAGTCTTCACAACCACATTACCGCTGGCTTCTTCCACAGCCTCACAGGTACCGGTGGGTTCCAGTCCGTTTTCGGTCTTCTCGAAGCGGTCGTTTTCAATCCAGCGGTGGTTATCAAAGATGAAACCTTCACCGCCATAGATGACATCCAGTCCGTTCAGGCGCAGGGCAGTCATCCGTCCGGTTGTGGTGTCAAAGGCTGCATCCACAAATCCGTTGCCGACGGTCAGGCTCTGACCTTCTTTCTTCACGGCCAGCTTGGGTACACGGGCATTGATGCGCAGTTCCGGCAGTCCGGCACGGCTGGTCAGTTCAAACTGCTTCCGGGCTACTTCATGACCGGCTCCGGCCCATACCGTTGCCTTGCGCTGGCGCACGGTCAGGTTGATCATCACTTCTTCACCGTTCTTCGATGCTTTCTTCAGGTCAGCTCCCGACAGCGGCAAAGTGAGTGAAACGGAATCATAGGGGGCTACATCGGCCAGCTGCATGCTGTCTGCTCCCACTACATAACCGTCTTTCACGGTTTCCCAGCGCAGGTCGAAATCAGCCAGAGAAGTAAAGTTATACGTATTTTTCAGACTGACAGTCACTTCGTTTCCGTTCTTGTCATTATTCTCCAGACGGAACTTGATATACTGATAAACGGCTTTCACTTCCTTCAGCTTCGGAGTTTCCTCGCGGGTAGCGGGGATGATACCGTTGGAGCAGAAGTTGCCCTGGTGCGGGCCGGGGAAGTCGTATCCGGTGTGCAGACGTCCGGCATAGTTGCCCTGCTTGATTTCAACCGGTTCATAGATGGCCTGGTCTACCCAGTCCCAGATGGCACCACCGATGGTAGACGAACTGCTTTCGATGCTGTTCCAGTATTCAGTCAGGTTACCGATGGCATTACCCATGGCATGTGCATATTCGCAGATGAACATCGGCTTGTCGAACGAATTGACATACTGATCCATCCAGCCCATGCTGGGATACATCTTCGAGTAGAGGTCACTGAAACGGTTACCGCCGAATTCCTTGCCGTCGCGGGTGCTTTCGTGGTGTACGGGACGGGGATCAAGGCGCTTGGCTGCATCGTAGCAGGCCTGGAAGTTGTTACCGCCTCCACATTCATTGCCCAGACTCCAGAAGATCACACTCGGATGGTTGCGGTCACGCAGCACCATGCGGTCGATGCGGTCCACAAAGGCCGGAATCCATGACGGCATGTCACTGATGGACTGGTTGGCATGGTCTTCCAGATCGGCCTCATCCATGGTATAGAGTCCGTAATAGTCGAACATGGCATACATCTTCGACGCGTTGGGATAGTGTGAGGTACGGATGGTATTGATGTTATTGCGCTTCATCAGCAGCACATCCTGCAGCATGGATTCCACCGTTACGGCACGTCCGTAGAGCGGATGGCTGTCGTGGCGGTTCACACCCTTGAAGAAGACGCGCTTGCCGTTGATATATACCAGCGGACCGCGTACTTCGATGTCGCGGAAACCATATTTGGTAGAGAAGGCCATTTCGTCCTTGCCTCCAGCCCGCTGGATAACGCTCACCGTATAGAGGTTCGGTGTTTCTGCTGTCCACAGGCTGAGGTTCTTCACGCGGAAGTCAGTCTTAACCTTGCAGGTTGTTTCACGTTCAGAGAAACGCACGGTCTGTTCGGTTTCAGCCACTACCTTGCCCGACGGATCCGACAGACGGACAACAAGTTCCTTTTCGCCTTTCAGACGTCCCCGGTTGTCGAGCGTCAGTTCCACCTGCATTTCTCCCTGACGGTAATCAGCCGAAGCATCCAGACGGGAAGTAATGTAATGATCGCGTACGCTCACCAGCGGTGTGTTGTAGAGATAAACATCGCGGAAGATACCGCTCATACGGAACATGTCCTGACATTCCAGGTAAGAGCCGTCGCTCCAGCGGAACACCTGTACGGCCAGTTTGTTCTGTCCCGGACGGAGATATGAAGTCAGGTCAAATTCAGCCACGTTGTTGGAACCCTGGGTATAGCCCACGTACTTTCCGTTCAGGTAAACCAATGCGGCACTGTAGATACCGTTGAACTGGATGAAAGTGCGCTGTTTATCCCAGCCTTCGGGCAGGTTGAAATAGCGGACGTAAGAGCCCACGGGATTGATGCCGTAGTTCTTTCCGCCGTCATTGAATCCCTTGCGGGCATCGATATAGGGCGGTGTGTTGGAGTGCGGATACTCCACATTGCAGTAGATGGGACGGTCATATCCCTGCATTTCCCAGTTGGAGGGAACAGGAATCGTAGCCCAGCTGCTGACATCATAGTCTTCTTTATAGAAATCCAGCGGACGTTCAGACGGCTGCGGCACGAAGTTGAAGTACCAGTCGCCGTTGAGCAGCATCATGGCCTTGCTCTGGTTGTACACCCACGGAGTGGCGTAAAACTCCTTGTCGGCCAGCATTTCCTGTTCGCTGAAATAAGGAATATAAGTGGCATGGCCCTTTTCCTTGTTTTCCTCGAAACGGGTTTCGTCTTCCCAGTACACCTTCTCGCGTGCAGCACCGGAAGCAGAAGCCGGAGCAGCCACCTTGCTTGCCGTGATGCGGAAAAGGGTTTCCTTCGACGTACCAGCCTTGGCTACATCCACCAGGGCGATGGTTCCGTCTTCGCGGCAGGAAGCTACCCACTGCGCCTTGTTTGAAGGAATCAGCTGCACATACTCGCCGACAGGCTTGATGAGCCACAGCTGCATTTCGTCAGATCCGTTCACTTCAGCCACCTGTGCCAGGGCATTGTCGGCAGCCCGCACGGCCCGGTTCTCAAAAGGATTAATCAGCCGGAAGCTGCCGGAAAGATCCGTGATGCTCCACTGCTGCTGTTTGTCCGATTCACTCACTGCGGCCAGTTTCACATTCGGGGCCGAACCTGAATAGCTCCAGGCCTTTCCCGGATACTTGACTGAGCAGACATTGTAGAGCTTCTTCTTGTCGAAGCGCACCTGTGCCTGCAGGCCCTGTACCGCCAGGAATACGAGGTAAGTCAGAATGACAAATAAACGTTGTTTCATAAGTTGTTATAGGTTTTTAAATTAAAGTCTGGGTAAAGATACGATTTTTCCGGGATATCCGGACACTGTTACGGATAATTTCCGGATCAGTCTCCCCGGTAGTAGTACAGCAGGGTGTGGCGGGCAATGAAATCCGCATTCTCCTGTACCCAGCTGTCCGCTTCGCCGGACAGGGAAGCATCAGGCAACCAGCCGTTGGCAATGCAGCGGTGCAACAGGTCGGGCGGACACAGCATTTCCTCGGTGAGCAGGCGGAAAGCCTTCCTGCGCGCTTCTTCCGGACGATACAACGGATTGTCCGGATCGGCAATGCAGGCAGCCACGTCCTTGGCCAGCAGAATACCCTTCTCCCGATTCACCAGCAGGACAAAGTTGCGGTGGGCACGGAACTGAGGCAGGGTGTGATTGTCGTCATCAGGCCATTGGAGCACTCCGGTCAGAAAACCGCGCAGAGCCTCATAGTCCGGCAGATAAGCCACTTCCCGCCCCTGTGTATGCGCCGTAAAGAGTTCGTAGTTGCGGCGGTTCTGTTCCTTCACCCGTTCGGGTACTTCCGGTTCGGAAGTATAAAGTCCTTCCACTTCCTTCCAGCGTGAAGGATCGGCGGCCAGGCGGTCTGTCCATTCGTGCAGAAAGAGCGCCAGCGGTCCGGTCGGTACGATGAAACGGTCGTGCGGAGCAACATGGGCGATATAAGGCTGCATCGACGGCTCCGTCAGATAAGTATGTCCGAAAAGCCAGGTCAGCTTGCGTTCAGCCTCTTCTTTCGTGGCAAAGGTATCCCAGAATCCGGCCAGTGCCTCATTCTCGGGAGCTTCCTCGTAGGCCCGCTCCACCAGCGGAAGGAAAGCGGCTGCCTGACGGATAATGTCCGGATGCAGGGGACTGACAAAGCCGTGGCTGAAAGTGGCTTTCTGCCAGGTGTTCCAGATGAGGAACGCCACGTCTTCCTCGTTCACCTCATCGGAGAGCCAGTCGGCCGGCACCTTCCGGAACGGAAGCGGCTTCCCGTAAAGCGCAGTATGTTCCTTCGTGAAACATCTCCACAGTCCGAGTCCGGAAACGACATCTTCCACATAGGCTGCCACATACAGACACAGCTTGCGCCGGAAAGGTTCGGGCAGCTCCGTCAGCGTACAGGCCGCCAGCAGTTCATTGGCCAGTGTCACATAATACGCATCCGAAGGACGGACAGCCGTATAGGGATGGATGGCCAGCCATTCTTTGGGGTAAAGGATTGATTTTTTCATGCGATATTTTAAAGAATTTGAGGTTACGGATCATGAGGTTACGGATCATAAAGGCAGTCCCGGATCAGTGTCTGGCCAGACACGTGATGAGCAGGGAACAGGCCGTCAGACAGACTCCGGCTCCTGCCACTCCGGCCCAGCCGAAGGCATGCCAGCATGTACCTGCCAGGAAAGTGCCCGCAGCACCGCCCACAAAGTAGGTGGTCATAAAGATGGTGTTCACCCGGCTGGATGCCTGGGGAGCCATCGACAGGGCACAGGTCTGGTTACTGATCTGTACGCACTGCATACCGATGTCAATGAGGATGATACCGGCAATGAATCCGGTATACGTATCCTGAAAGATATACATCACGGCCCATGCCGCAATCATCAGTCCGCAGCCGATGAAATTCAGGGGACGGACTCCCAGCCGGCGGACGGAGGCTCCCACAAAGGAAGCAGTCAGTGCCCCGGCCACTCCGCAGAGTCCCAGCATACCGATCACGTTGTTGCCGGCATAAAAGGGAGGTCCGCTCAGTTTGAAGGCCAGACAGGCCCAGAGCGCCAGGAAACTGCCGAAACAGAGTCCGGAACGTGCCGACACCATGCGGATCGTAGGCTGGCTGCGGAACAGATCCAGTAGAGACTTCATCAGGCCGCGATACGTCCCCCGGAAATTGGAAGGCATGTCAGGCAGGATGCGCAACACCACAAAGATGCAGACCAGCATCATCAGGGCAGCAATGTAATACATGGTGCGCCAGCCCCAGTATTCGCCGACAATTCCGCTGATCACACGAGATCCCAGAATACCGGCCAGCAGTCCGCTCACCAGCATCCCGACGTTACGGGCCTTGTTCTGCGGCAGCGAGAACTGCGAAACCATCGGTATGAAGATCTGCGGCATGACGGAACAGACACCCGTCACCAGCGAAGCCGCCAGTATGCAACGGATATCGGGCGCCACAGCCACAGCCAGCATGGAGCAGGCCAGCAGTGAAAAGTTAATCACAATGATGTTCCTCCGCTTGTAGAGGTCACCCAGCGGAATGATGAACAGCAGTCCCAGCGCGTAACCGATCTGCGTAACCATCGGAATGAGGTTAGCCGTAAACTCGGATACGTGCAAATCTTCGCCCATGCGGTTCAGCAGGGGCTGGTTGTAGTAGAGGTTGGCAACTGCCACCCCGGAAATGATCGCCAGCATCCACAGCAGGGATGCGGGGATTCCTTTGTTTTCTTCCAATCGTATTCTCATGCCCCAAAGGTACGTTTTTTACCACAAAATGCCCTTATCCGCACCTGAAAAAGTGAAAAACGTCTTACCTTTGCAAAAAACAAAGCCTAAAATTCTAACTCATAAACCAACCTTTTAACAACGATGAAAAAACTCGGATTATGCCTTGCCGTCCTCTTGCTGACGGCCCTTTGTGCCCAGGCTGCACGGGTGGACACCCTCTCTGTTGCGAGTCCCAAAATGAAACGGAACATTCCGGTAGTGGTCATCGTGCCCGAACAGGCACTGGCCGGAAACTCCTGTCCTACCCTCTATCTGCTGCACGGACACGGAGGCAATGCATTCACATGGCCGACCATCAAACCGGAGCTTCCCCAGATGGCCGACCGCGACGGTATTATCGTAGTATGTCCCGACGGAGAAGCAAGCTGGTACTGGGACAGTCCGCTACGTCCGGAAAGCCAGTTTGAAACCTTTGTAGCCCGGGAACTGACCGCCTGGATCGACTCCCGCTATCCCACCATCAAAGACCGCAAGGGACGGGCCATCACCGGACTCAGCATGGGCGGACACGGAAGTTTGTGGCTGTCCTTCCGTCACAAGGATCTGTTCGGAGCAGCCGGAAGTACCAGCGGCGGTGTAGACATCCGTCCGTTCCCCCAAAGCTGGGGAATGAGCAACCACCTGGGTAAGGAAGCAGAAAACCAGAGCCGCTGGGATGCCCACACGGTCATGACCCAGCTGGACCGCATCCAGGATGGAGAGCTCTCCCTGATCATCGACTGCGGAACGGAAGATTTCTTTCTGGAAGTCAACCGGAAATTCCATCAGGAACTCCTCAAGCGAGGTATCCGTCACGATTTTATCATACGTCCGGGTGCCCATAACATAAACTACTGGAACAATTCGATCGATTATCAGTGGATTTTCTTCCGCAAATACTTTAAAGGCTACCGTGATCCTGCCGCATCGAAATAACCGCCCCGCGGAATTGTGCGGTCGTTGCAGCGAAATTATGCGGTCGTTGTGGCAGGATCGTGCAGTCATTGCAATGGAATTATGCGGTCGTTGCGGCGAAATTATGCAGTCATTGCAGCGGAACTGTGCGGTCATTACGGCAGGGATTGTACCACCATAACAATGGCATTGCTGAAATCCGGGAGATCTCTACGGAAAGAAAAACTAAAACATTCATTTTCTTGGTAAAAACCAAATTATTCATTTCCTTTGTAAGAACAACAATTAACAACGCATTGCCTTATGGAAAATTATATTCGTTTTGACTGGGCCATGAAGCGCCTGTTGCGCAACAAGGCCAATTATGCGGTATTGGAAGGACTGCTTACCACCCTGCTGGAGGAAAAAGTAACCATCCACAAATTGTTGGAAAGCGAAAGCAATCAGGAGGATGAATTCGACAAATATAACCGCGTGGACATGCTGGCCGAAAATTCACAAGGAGAGCTGGTACTCATCGAGGTTCAAAACAACAACGAGTATGCGTACTTCCAACGCATGCTGTTCGGTGCGTCCAAACTGGTAACGGAATACATCAACCGGGGTGAAGGATATGAGAAGGTGCGTAAAGTATACAGCGTGAATATTGTATATTTCTCCCTGGGACACGGCAAAGATTTCGTATATCACGGGAAGACGGAATTCATAGGCATTCACGAAGGAGACATACTGGAACTCAGTCCATTCCAGAAACAGACATTCAAGGTGGACAAGGTCAGTCAGCTCTATCCGGAATATTACATTCTGAAAGTAAACGACTTTAACCGGGTAGCCAGAACACCGCTGGAAGAATGGATTTACTATCTGAACACAGGCAATGTTCCGGAACATGCCACAGCTCCGGGACTGGATACGGTGAAAGAGCAGTTGAAACTGGACCGTATGAGCCGGGAAGAACTGAAAGCATACTATAAGCATCTGGACAATATCGTGATTCTGCGTGACAACATCATGACGGAACGCGCTGAAGGGCGCGCAGAAGGCAGAGCAGAGGGGCGTGCTGAAGGCAGAGCAGAAGGTCTGGCAGAAGGACGTGCTGAAGAAAAGACCGCTATTGCACGGAACCTGAAATCACTGGGATTGTCTCCGGAACAAATAGCAAAGGCTACCGGACTGACAAAAGCAGAAATCAATCAATTAACTACTGACCACCAGTAAGTGTAACAAACAGAAAGGCTGTTCCCCTGCCCTGCGGCAGTCGGGAACAGCCTTTTCCAAATATTCTGTCCACTCAGTCTCCTTTTGGAGGGAGACTCTTAAAATTCGATGACCAGTGACTGGCGAGCCGGTAAAACCAAATTACGTGTGAAATCCACTTGCTTGCCGCTGGCAATTTCCGTACCGGTTTTCCGTCCATTTGTCAAGGCATTGTAATGTTCGCTTGGCAATGTCTGTTCCTGGTCAGTACTGTTCAAAACGATCATTTCCGTCTTTCCTTCGTTTGTACGAGCATACAAGTATATTCCCTGCTGAGGGATATGATACTTTACGGTTTTGTATTCCAACATCTTTAGTTTAGTTTGGTTTAGCGGGGCAAATTTATATGTTTTCCAACATATTATACATTCCGTACAAACAGAAAATATTATTTTTATTCAGTTTTCATGATTTACATCAAGCCGGTGAAATCAGTATAGAAATGAGTTTATTCCGGATTCAATTCTTCCACTTTACCCATGAAAAGCATCAGTCCGGTACTCTTTTCCTGGATGAAGAAATAGAACGGCCGGTCAAAAGTGACAGCTGCCACAGGTTCCTCACCTCCTTCAGGCAAAGAAGTGTCAAGCCCTGCCCAGGTGACGGAAGCAGCTTCTGTTCCCCGTTCGTCTACCCTGAGAACAGACTGCTGCTTGAAAACATTGAAATACAACGGATCGGGGGTCAGTCCACTGAAATCAGCCTCTCCACTGAATGCATCGTGAATCCCCATTTCCTGAAGCATTTCAATAAGTGAGGTATCATAAGCCAGTTCAAACTTCGGCAGTTTCAGATCCACCTGAGCCCCATAAAGCCGGGACGTCAGTTCTTTCCAGGCTCCGTCGGCCAATGCCCGGCCGGCCTGCGCCATATCTGTCCCGGCAGCCGGAAGAACCAGCAACATGGAATATGCTTCGTTACCATAAGGAAGACTGACAGCCGTAAATGATTCAGTTGCGGCATAACCGGCTCTCTGTCTGTCATGCATCATCGGCACGGCAACTTCCCTGAGATTCCCCCGGAAAGTCTCTGTCCGAGTCTGTGCAGGATCAAATTTATCAGTCCATGCTCCTTTGAAATAAAGTGTATGAAGCATCACCAGCTGCGCATCCGCCAACGGACAATCAATTTCCCGAATACATCCTTCTGTCTTTTCGCTGCACCAGTCGTAAAGCTGCTGCTGACTTTGGGTATTCTGAAAATCCAGTTGTCTGACATCTGCTCCCAATACCGACTGAGCCACATCCGTATAACCGGAATGAACGGTGAACTGATCGTCCATCCACAGAGAATAAGCCTGTGCCAGTGAGGTTGTGTTATCCAGTTCCGGAAGCCAGGTATTGAGTTTCGAAAAGAAATCATTCAATTCACCGGCACTGACACCGGAAGGACTCAAAACCGCATACAGTTCATCAGCCGTATGACTCTCAGCTCCGTTAGCCATCAGGTTGAGCAAGGCAGCCGTGCCGAGAGGAGACACCAGCATATTTTTTCCTGCCTCCTGCAGACTGGCCTGTCTGAGCAAAGCCAGCGAGAAGTCCAGTGTATGGTCAGCCAACTGGGTTTCTGAACGCGTAAGAGGAATATCCTGCCGTTCTTTGGCTGCGGGAACATCCGTTTCGGAAGAAGACGGATCATCAGAGTTGCAGGCACTGAGTGCAAACAGCAACAAGGGTGTCAAGAAATACAACTTAGTCTTCATAATACTTCCTTTTAAGAAACGTTCAAATTTACTCATAAACAGGCTGATATCCAATGCCGTGTATGTAAAAAAAAAAAAAAAAAAACGCAAAGAGAATTCAAAAGCCGTATGAAAGAGACGAAATCTTACACGTTTCGAAACTCATGAAACAGATCATTCGTTTCCACAAAAAGTCATAGAAGCTCCTTGACTACCAACATATTATTCCTGCATTCCTTCATAGGCTGCTTTCCGGAGGCTCCCTTCTTTTCCATCAGAATTGTATTCCCAATACATAATACCCTTCAGCCCTTTCTGCTTGACAAAAGCACATTTGGCTGTAATGGAAGATGGATTCTCATACGAACAAACCAACTTTCCATCTTTATCAGCAAGGTAAGGGACTTTTGCAATCGAGTCCCAGCAGGTTTTGTAGTCTTGCTGCGCCATGATTGCATCGTAACTGATAAAATCAGACAATGGAGCAGCCGCATGCCCGTAGAAAGGAATACCCAATACCAGTTTTTCTACAGGAACTCCTTTCTGTATATGAGCCTCCACAGCCTCTTCACCGCATCCGTCTCCTACCAGTGGCGAACGGTAAAGAGCCGCATGATGATAAGGGGGACGGTTAATATCGTATACCATAACATTGACAAAATCTATATAAGGATCAATGGCTTTGAAGTCTATGTAATTGCCGTTATATACGGAAGCCAGTGTCAGGAGTTTGTCCGGACCGATTGCTTTTCGCAGATCTCTCATCAGCAACGTGTAATTTTGGGTATCGTCAGGAGAAGATGATATTCCTGCCGCACTGCTGGTAGGATATTCCCAGTCGATGTCAATACCATCCAGCTGAAACTGTTCGATTGCCCGCCGGCAATCGTTGGCAAACGACAGGCGGTATTGTTCGTTTGCAGCCATTTCACTGAATCTGCCACTTTCCCATCCGCCAACGGAAAGCAACACCTTCAGATGGGGAGCTTTTTGCTTGAGAGCCGTAATTTCAGACAGACGTCCTTCATTATCTATCTTGAGTTTGCTGAATGTAGAATCTACATGAGCGAATGCATAGTTTATGTGTGTCACAAGATCAGGGTCCGGAAGAGTTGCCCCATGCGATGTGACATATGCCAAAACAATCTTTTCATTTTTTGTGGAACAAGATTCCATCATACTTGCCATAACAGAAAGGCAGAGAAGAGTTATCAGTTGAAATATACTTTTCATATGTATAAACAGATTAAGATAAGTCAGTATAAAAAGCGCAAGAAGGTATAAGAAAAATTATAGAAGAGGATCCTGCGGATGCAGGTATCCTCTTCTACACGTCAGAACCGTTACATGATTATTGTCTGCTCAGTTCCTTTACATTGTATCCCGTTATCCGGATCACAGGAGAATTTCCCCGGGTATCAACATCTTTCCAACGGACAGATACCTCTTTCTGCTCACCGGGAAGCAGGGCAAAATAGTTGTCTTCATAGAGAATGGGCAGAAACTGGTCACCATCCTTGTCACCAACCACATTGATGCGGGTCATCAGTGCAGGTGTGGATGTGGGATTGGTCAGAGTGACTGTCGCTGTCCAGTTGCCTTCTTTATCCTGAGCCATCTTTGCCTGACAGTCGAGTGTCACTTCAGGCAGTTGCTTCAGAGCCTGATAATTGATTCCTTTCCGACTGGCGTGATAGAAATTGTCGGACAGGATCTTTCCGTCCTCCAGCAGCCACAGCTTGATGAAATAAACTTCCGAAAGCGTTTCGGGGAATTCCAGCTTGATGCACTTCTCTGTCGTATCCTCACGGCTGTCCACGGTCGTTTCTTTCTCCCAGGCTACACTGGCATCCATGTTCAGAATCTGTACCCGGGCTGTAAGATGACTGTGAGTACCGGCGCTGTAGTTCACCACTTCCACTTCATCGGTAGCCGGATTCCACTGAATATGCAGGGGTTCCGATGCTTTCTTGATGGCAAAGTAGGCTGCCGTCGGCTCCAGATAATAGTCGTAAGTCTGCCATACCATGGAAGGCCAGCAGGGATGACTCATCCACATCAGCAATCCCATGCGGTTCTTGCTCCGCGACTCAAACAGACTGCGGTGACCGTCGTAGTTCACCCACTGGGCCAGCTCCGTAAATTCCCGGGCACTCTGCGGCTTGCCATAACCTTCGGCTATGATTTCATTGAACGAAGCTGCTCCCTGTGCCCCCTGAAGAGTGTAGTCATGCATACCCCATTCATCCGACTGAGGCCAGATGCCTTCTTCAGAATAAGTCCGGCAGAAACCTTCGTAAGTCATCACGTTCGGCATACCGCGCTCACTGTGGAACTTATCGTTTCCGGCAGGAAGTGTAAAATAGGTCTTGGCAGGAAGCATGCGGTAAGGACCGTGTCCGCTCACAACCTCATCGGCCGAACTCGGGATGTAGTGCAGCCCCGGATGTTCGTCACGCACGATGCTCCGCAAGGCCTTGTCGATGCGTTCCGGCGGGAAGCCTTCGTTCCGTCCGCAATAGATACCGATGGAAGCATGGCTGCGGATGCGGCGTACGTAATCCTCGGCATTGGTGATGAACAGGTCAGGATAATAAGGATCGGGCCCGTCAGCAGGATTGGCCAGCCAGAAGTCCTGCCAGATCATGATACCGTGACGATCGCAAGCCTCATAGAGTTCTTCATCGCCGATCATGCCCACCCAGTTGCGCAGGATGTTCATGTTCATATCGGCATGATAAGCGACAGCTGCATCGTATTCACGTCCGCGGTAGTTCAGGTTCGACTCACTGAATCCCCAGTTGCCGCCGCGTCCGACGAATCGCCGTCCGTTGATATACATATTCAGAATACCCTTGTCCTCATTAAAGGTCATCTGGCGGATACCGGTCTTGTAAGAAAGGCTGTCAGAAAGTTTTCCGTCGGTCTTGAACGTGAAAGCAGCATCATAGAGGTAAGGCTCACCATATCCGTTGGGCCACCACAGACGCGGATGTTCCATATTCAGCTGTCCGAAGCGTTCCGGAGTGAAAAGGATCTCTTTCTCTTCGCCGGCTTTCAGAGTAACCTCCTGGGCAAAACGGAGAGTACCGATACTTCCTTCCAGCACACCCTGAACTTCCTTGTCGCTATGGTTCTTCACGAAAGCATGAGCGGTAAGGCGCACGGAAGTAGTGTCCGGCAGAGGGAATACACTCTCTACCAGCGGATCACTGACGGTTACGTTACCGGTGCTCACAAGCTTCACATCGTTCCAGATACCGATATTTCTGCCGCGGACCGTAGGAATCCAGTCCCAGCCGATCGTTGCATGGAAAGTAGGGTTGTCCGCTCCCAGGATTCCTCCGTTGAAGTCTGTGCTCTGCTTGTTCTTTTCCTTGACAGCTCCCAGGTGGCTGTTCTTCATGATCTCTACCGAAAGAACATTCTTTCCGGGAACAATCAGCTCCGTCACATCCAGTTTGCCGCGGATGAACGCGCCTTCGATGTCGCCTGCTTTCCGGCCGTTCAGATAGACATGAGCCTTCCAGTTGATTCCGTCAAAGTTCAGGAACACCCGGTCTTTGATGAAACCTTCGGGAACCGTAAACTCGTTACGGTACCAGAAATTGGAATTGAAGAATGACTCTGATACATTCAGCTGGTTGGCCGAATAGTTCGGATCAGGCAGGGCACCAATGTTCTTGTAGCTGCTCAGCACGGTTCCCGGTACCGTAGCCGGAATCCATCCGTCGGTCTGGAAACCGGCAGAAGCGATTTCTTCTCCATTGCCCTTCACTTCCGAAGCACGCTGGACCTTCCAGTTGCCGCCCGACAGACGGATGCTGTTGCCTTCGGCAGCCGGTTGCGGAACGGCACGGGCTGTCAGTCCACCCTTACCCATCACTTCGATTTCACTGAGCATATATGAACCTTTCTCCTTCGGACGTTCCATGAGTACACGCACATAGCGGGCTTTTCCTTTGACAGCTATTTCATCCGTAGGACTGTCTCCACCCGGCAGCGGAGCGGCATCCTTCCAGCTGCGTGCATCATCCGAGGTCTGGATCTTTCCCTGAACGGCCTTGTTCACCCAGTGCAGGATCACCTTGTCGAAATCGGCCTTAGTGCCGAGATCCACGTAGATCCATTCCTGCGCATCGCCCGCACTCATCCAGATGCTGTTGAAGCAGGAAGACGGTTTCAGTTCGACATATTCCCCGCCATTGAAGAAATTCATGTCGTGGATCGTCCAGTAGGCAGCTCCCGCCATCCGCATGACAACACGGTAATGACTGTACTCTCCGCTTTGCTTCATGGGAATCTCCAGTTCGATGATACGCACCGGAAGTGTTCCCTTTTCATCCTGCTTGTTCGGATCAGAATGCATGTTATATTTCGCAGCTTCGCCGGGCAGTCCTTTTCCGGCGATCTTTCCCAACTCAGTCCAGCTGGCCCCGTCGTCCGATCCCTGACAGATCAGTTCATAGCCCTTGCCGGCTTTTTCTGCATAATAGGTCACTGTCCCTTTCAGATAAACCCGGTCTGCCTTTTTCCTGTAATTCTCCAGATCAAACTGGAAATAAGTATCTTCACCGGTTGCCACATTCCGTGAATAAGGACCTTCATCAATCATCCACTCCCGCTCCCGTTTCGGCTTCTCGCCGTCAGGAGTCAGCAGTCTCAGATACTGAGGAACTCCGTTATGTACAATCCCGTCGGTAACCAGCTGGGCAGTCAGGTTATAGTCGTAAGCAGACGACTGATAAGCCGCACGCATCAGAGCGATGTTGCGGTAAGTATCGTCCTTCACCAGTTCGGGCGAAAAGTCCTCCTGCGGACTGCCCGGATACTGTCCGATTCCCCTTGTATAATAGTCCGAGCGGCCCGTCACCTGTCCGTTACTGCCGGAACAGGCTGCAAGCAACGCTGCCGAGGCTGCAATGCCTCCCAGAAAGAAATGAAAATAATGCCTGCGTTTCATTCTAATTATTAAGGTAATGGTTAAAGATTAAATTTAAATTTCCCGTGCGAATTTACGATTATTTTGCCAACTCTCCTGCCCGATTCTGCGATAAATTCAGCCGTAAGAAAAAAAGATCCTTTGATCTGCCCAAACAAAAAAGAGAAATAATTGACAGGAAAGACGTATCTTTACGCCCAAATTGATTCAAACAACCCTCAAAAACAGGAAAATTATGAATGAAATGGAAAAAGAATACTACGACCGCTTCGAAATAAAACTTCAGGACGATCTGCTGCGACTTTGTACTTCTTATCAGCAGCTCGACGGTGTCCTCATTGCATCGGAAGACATTGACGGACACTGGAACGTGCTGGGTCCCCAATATCTGGCCGATGCCGTAGAACAGGTACGTGACTATCCCATCGTATCCGTAGCCTGGGCAGCCTATCTGGGAACCGGAGTGGCCTGGGGATGGGATGCAGACTGGGCCGCGGTTTCCAAGGCTCCCTACCAGCTCTTCTACGGAGAATAGGGATTCGACGATATGGACGAACACATCGTAAAAGATCTGCTGGGATTTCCGCTCGACAGTCAGGAAGCAGCCATGCTGGAAAATTCCATCCGCCGCTGTGCCGAACATACGGTTGCTGCCATCCGCCACGAACAGATAGAACCCCAGAGTGCAATGGCCTATCACATCTTCGCACGCGCCTGCAAGGTGATGTACCGCATCGGAGCAGCCATGCAGCTCAAACGCATGCATTACCAGCTGGAAAAGGTACAGTTGAACTGATTTTAATGCCTTTATCTTTTCTAAAGAAGGACTAACTTAACCAGGCTTTTAACGTAAATACCTCCACACTCACCCTGAAAGCAACCTGTGGCCAGCAGACTGCCACCCGTAAGCTGAAGTTGAAATAAAAAAACTTCAGCCTACGGATGACAGTATCAGCCGAATATCGATTCCGGAACTTCTCCTGTCCAGCTTAAGGGTTTTTCTACCCCGAAAAGCTGCAGGATTACCGCTGCTGTATTGACTGTATTGTTGGGTTCTTCCATCATCTTTCCTTCAGCAATGCCGGGACCGGTTATTCCCCAGGGAACAATCATCTCTTCCACGCTCACTCCGCCGTGACCATAGTTGATGCCTCCATGATCTGTCAGGAAGAGGAAATGTGTATCATCAAACAGATCTTCTGCCTTCAGTTTATCAAGCAGGCGGCCGATTTCTTCATCGGCTTCTTCGATAGACCGGATGTATTCCGGAGACATCCACTTGTGGTTATGGCCGGCATGGTCAGTGTGAACCGTATAGAGGAAAACCAGAGTCGGTTCGTCCCGGTGTGTCTTAATGAACGAGAAAGCCCTCTCATAATAAGGAGCATAGGCATCGTTTTCCAGGAAACAGATATCGTCCAGATATTTCTGGTTATAAGGATAGATCAGGTTCGGCCAATTGTAATAAAAGGCCGTCTTTATGCCTTCCTTCTTATCCTTCAGCACTTTGAAAACAGAAGGATAATATCCGTCGCTATCTGTTTCTATAGCAGGAAGCTTGAATTTGTCAATCGTCCAGCTGTTATCAACGACCCCGTGCAGTTCCGGACCGCTTCCGGTGAGATGGCTCGTCCAGTTAGGCAAAGTGACCGACGGCATGACCACCCGTGTTTTCAGTGAAAGAACGCCCTGTGCAAGCAGATTATCCAGATGAGGAGTCCGTGCCTTCCGGAATCCTTCTACACAGATTCCATCCAGCGAAAGCAGGACAACCCGCCGGGCAGTTTTCTTTCTACGGCCCTCTATGTTCCGGATTGCTCCTGTCAGCGGTTCACCCGGAAAAGAAGCGACGCCGAGCGCCACAGCTCCCAACAGGCTATGTTTGAGAAAATCTCTTCTTGAACAATCATGTTTTTCTGGTTTCATAGTTTATGTTTTTATTTAAGTAAGACTTTAATATGTTAAGTTTTTTCTATTTTCAAAGATATCACATCCGACCCCGTCGGAACAGTTTTCAACAACTGGCGAAGATAGCGGTTGACAGCTTTAACAAAAATGGATTAAATTACCCCTAGCATGGACTATTCAACGAATATTTCGTTTTTTACCGGCAGGATAATCCATTCAGTCATCCAACTTCGGAAACAGCGGAAAGAGGACGTACAAATTTATTAACCGGTCTATAATCTGACAAAAAAATTTTTTAACTGGTTTTACTTGCTTAATTTATATCTGGTTTATAATTTTGCTTGCGTTTAAACGCTGACTGTATGAAGGTTATCTATTGCTATCCGGAACAAGAAAGGACTATACATTTGAAATCAAATATACAACATAATCTAACCCCAAAATTTAATAACATTTTATGAATCATTTATTGAAATCCTGTGCTGTAAGTGCTGCTGCACTGGCCGTTGCCATGCTGACCGGCTGCACTTCCCCTAAAGGAGAACCGCAAACCTTTGAAATCGGAAACAAGGAGTTCCTGCTCAACGGAAAACCTTTCCTGATCAAAGCGGCAGAAATCCACTACACCCGTATCCCGACTGAATACTGGGAACACCGCATCGAGATGTGCAAGGCGCTGGGGATGAACACCATCTGTATCTATGCCTTCTGGAACATCCATGAACAGCGTCCGGGTGAATTCGACTTCGAAGGACAGAATGACGTGGCCCGCTTCTGCCGCCTGGCCCAGAAACACGGCATGTATATCATGCTGCGCCCCGGTCCGTATGTCTGCTCGGAATGGGAAATGGGCGGACTGCCCTGGTGGCTGCTCAAGAAGAAAGATATTGCCCTGCGTACCAGCGACCCGTATTTCCTGGAACGTACCAAGATCTTCATGAACGAACTGGGCAAGCAGCTGGCTGACCTGCAGGCTCCCCGCGGAGGAAACATCATCATGGTGCAGGTGGAAAACGAATACGGAGCTTATGCCGAAGACAAGGAATACATCGCTTCCATCCGTGACATCGTACGCGGAGCCGGATTCACCGATGTGCCCCTGTTCCAGTGTGACTGGGCATCTACCTTCCAGCGCAATGGCCTCGACGATCTGCTCTGGACCATCAACTTCGGTACGGGAGCAGATATCGACCAGCAATTCAAGGCTCTTCGGGAAGCCCGGCCTGAAACTCCGCTCATGTGCAGCGAATACTGGAGCGGATGGTTTGACCACTGGGGACGCAAGCACGAAACCCGCCCGGCTGACGTGATGGTCAAAGGTATCAAGGACATGATGGACCGCAACATTTCCTTCTCACTCTACATGACTCACGGAGGAACAACCTTCGGCCACTGGGGAGGAGCCAACAGTCCGTCCTATTCGGCCATGTGCAGCTCTTATGACTACGACGCACCTATCAGCGAAGCCGGATGGGCTACTCCGAAATATTATCAGCTGCGTGATCTGCTTGTCCAGTATGCTGATTCAGGACAGGTGATTCCGGATGTACCTGCACCGATGCCGGTCATTGAAATCCCTGCCATGCAACTGAACGAAGTAGCTCCCCTGTTTGACAATCTGCCCAAGCCCCATACTTCGGAAGCCATCCAGCCGATGGAACAGTTCGATCAGGGATGGGGTACCATCCTCTACCGCACGACACTTCCGGCTGATGTCAAGGAAGGAACCGTTCTGCTGGTAGATGAACCACACGACTGGGCACAGGTATATCTGAACGGCCAGCTGCTGGGACGCCTGGATCGCCGCCGTGGTGAAAACATCCTGTCGCTGCCTGACGTGAAAGCCGGTACCCGCCTGGACATCCTGGTAGAAGCCATGGGACGCGTCAACTTCGACCGCGCTATCCATGACCGTAAAGGTATCACCGACAAAGTTCAGCTGCTGAACGAAGGATGCGAACCACAGACCCTCACCGGATGGCAGGTATACAGCTTCCCCACCGATGCCAAGTTTGCTGCCGACAAGCAGTTTGCCAAGGGAAGCAAGTTCGACGGTCCGGCCTACTATCGCACAATCTTTACACTCGACAAGACCGGAGATACCTTCCTCGACATGTCTACCTGGGGAAAAGGAATGGTATGGGTGAACGGTCATGCAATGGGACGATTCTGGAAGATCGGTCCGCAGCAGACTCTGTTCATGCCGGGATGCTGGCTGAAGAAGGGCAAGAACGAAATCGTGGTTCTCGACCTGCTCGGTCCGGAGGAAACCAAAATTGCGGGTCTGAAACAGCCGATTCTGGACGTTCTCCACAACGAAGAACCTGTCACTCACCGCAAGGAAGGTGAAACCCTCAACCTGAAGGGAGAAACACCCGTTGCTACCGGAGAACTGAAACCCGGAGGCGGATGGCAGACCATACAGTTCAACCGTCCGGTAGAGGGACGCTACTTCTGCCTGGAAGCCCTCAATGCACACGACGGCAAAGATCTTGCTGCCATCGCCGAACTTTATCTGACTGACGAAAACGGCAAAGACATCTCCCGCCAGAAATGGAGCATCACGTATGCAGACAGCGAAAGCTATCAATGGTCAAACAACACGGCCGACAAGATCTACGACCTTCAGGAATCGACAACCTGGTGTACGGACTACGGAGCTAAATTCCCGCATTCCATCATCATCGACCTGAAAGACAATCACAATATCACCGGTTTCCGCTGTCTTCCCAGCTCGGAAGAAGGAAATCCGGCAGCCATCAAAGGCTTCAAGGCTTATGTGAAAAAAGAACCGTTTAAACTGAAATAATCTCATACGCTGAACGTCGGTCAGTTCTACAGGCAAAGACACTTATGTCTCCTCTGTCTGACCGGAACTGGCCGACGTATTTTTCAAGAACCGGAAGATTCACCGGAATCAAGCAGACAATGAAGCCTGATCATACAGACGATGAAGCTGAATCGAGCGGACAATAAGGCCCAATTATACAGACGATTAAACGGTATCGGGCCATACTTTATGAACCTTATATGTAAATACTGAAGAAGCCATGAAAGCAAGACTTATCTATGCCTTTCTGGGACTGTCACTGGTCACTCTGCCGGCAACATCCCAGTCCACCCGGCGCTGGTCGCCACAGGAAGACGACAGTATCACCTGGAACATCCGGAACGACCTTCCCCATTCCGACCACATTGAAATGAGCGGTAAATCCGTCTCTGTCGTATTGCGCTACGGTGTAGACCGCGAAGGCAACTTTACCTTGAACAAAGGAATGGTATGGCCGCTGCTGCGCACCGTGCCGAACAATACCCATGCCAGCCTGATGCGCCGTTCTGCCTGGAATCCGCTGGATGCAGTCTTCGTGAACAGCCGTTCGCTTACGGAAGAAAAAGTGGAAAGCATCAGCCTCAACGGCATACTGACCGTGGAAAGCCGGTTCGACAAAGGCTACTACGGACAATGGAAACTGATCCGCGAATATTTCCCGTCTACCGACCAGCCCGCTCTCATTGAAAAATATAGCCTGATCAATACCGGTAAAAACTCCCTGCAGGTGGAAATTCCCGAAGAACAGACACGTTCGAAAACCAATCCGGAAAACGGAGTTACCGGAGCCTATATCATGGAAGGAACAGTCTACGGAAGCGGCCCGCACACAGTCCTGCCGGGCGATACGCTTTACTTTGCAGCTTCCCTGTCCGCCCATCGTGAAGGAGAACCCTCCATCCGGCTGCAACCGGAAACAGAAAAGGCCAAACGGATGGATTTCCTGAAGCAACTGGCAGACAATCTGATTCTGGAGACTCCCGATCCTGTCATCAACCGCATGTTTGCCTTCTCCAAGATCCGGGCCTGCGAAAGCATCTACGAAACCAAGGGCGGACCGATGCACGGACCTGGAGGCGAATCATACTATGCCGCCATCTGGGCCAATGACCAGGCAGAATACATCAATCCCTATTTCCCTTTCACAGGCTATGCTTACGGCAATGCCTCCGCTCTTAATTCTTTCAGACATTTTGCCCGCTTTATGAACGATGAGTGGAAGCCCATTCCCAGTTCTATCATTGCTGAAGGACTGGACATCTGGAACGGGGCAGGCGACCGCGGAGATGCAGCCATGATTGCCTACGGAGCCTCCCGATTTGCACTGGCCGGAGGAGACCGGCAGCAGGCAGAAACCCTCTGGCCGCTCATCCAGTGGTGTCTGGAATACTGTCACCGCAAGCTGACGCCGGAAGGTGTCGTAACCTCTGACGCAGACGAACTGGAAGGACGTTTCCCGGCCGGAAAAGCCAACCTCTGTACCTCTTCACTCTACTATGATGCCCTGATTTCCGCTGCCTTTCTGGCAAAGGATCTGGGAAAAGACAAAAAGACAGCAGCCACCTACCGGCAACAGGCTGCCGACTTGCGCAAATCCATTGAAAAATATTTCGGAGGAACCGTGGAAGGCTATGACACTTACCACTATTACGAAGGCAACGATATCCTGCGCTCCTGGATATGCATTCCGCTGACCGTGGGTATCAGCGAACGGAAAGAAGGAACCATCCAGGCTCTGTTCTCTCCGCGCCTCTGGACAGAAAACGGTCTGCTTACCCAGGCCGGTGACAGCACTTTCTGGGACCGCTCCACCCTGTATGCCCTGCGCGGTGTCTATGCCGTAGGCGAAACAGAAAAAGCAACCGAATACCTGAAGCATTACTCATCCGTCCGTCTGCTGGGTGAACATGTTCCCTATGCCATCGAAGCATGGCCTGAAGGAGGTCAGCGCCATCTTTCCGCCGAAAGTGCTCTCTACGGCCGCATCATTACGGAAGGGCTCTTCGGCATCCGCCCCACCGGACTGAAAAGCTGTGACGTGACGCCCCGTCTTCCCCAAGAGTGGAATCAGGCTGCCCTCCGCCGCATACGGGCTTTCGGCAGCACGTTCGACATTACGGTTGAACGCATCCGGAACGGCAAACTGCGCGTAAACATTGACGGAAAGTCTTATACCATCCGGGAAGGGGAAACCATTCATGCCCAGCTGCAATAAAACCAAACATCATCCTTCATTCTAAACATCATCTGATTATGTGGAAACAAATATCTCTTGCAGTACTTCTGGCAGCAGGTCTCCTCGCCTGCCAGACAAAAGAACGCTACAAGTCCTTCACACCCGGACAGGTCTGGCTGGACAATAACAACGTACATATCAACGCCCACGGAGGAGGCATCCTTTACGACAACGGACGCTACTACTGGTTTGGCGAGCACAAGACCGAAGGAGAAGGAGGCAACGTGGCCAATGTCGGAGTGCATTGCTACTCCTCAACCGATCTCTACAACTGGAAAGACGAAGGTATCGCTCTGGCCGTAGCACCGGAAGGCAGCGGAAGTCCGATCGAAAAAGGATGTATCCTGGAACGCCCCAAGGTGATTCATAATGCCCGGACCGGCAAGTACGTCATGTGGTTTCACCTCGAACCCAAAGGAGCCGGTTACACCGGAGCCCAGAGCGGAGTGGCCGTCAGTGACAAGGTTACCGGCCCTTACCGTTTCCTGCATGCCGGACGCATCAATGCCGGTAAATGGCCCCAGGGTACACCGGAAAGTCTGAAGACAGCCCCCGTCCAGGCTGAAGCCCACTATTCCGGAGGAGACCTGCCAGCTCACCCGGATTCTCTGAACCTGATCAAACGAGATCTGGAAGGAGGACAGATGGCCCGCGACATGAACCTGTTTGTAGACGATGACGGCACGGCATATCATATCTATGCATCGGAAGAAAACAGTACCCTGCAGATTGCCCGGCTGAACAGCGACTATACGGATCACGACGGTACCTACATCCGCTGCTTCAAGGGACGGTTTATGGAAGCTCCGGCCATGTTCAAACACGAAGGACGCTACTACCTGATGATGTCGGGATGTACAGGATGGTCGCCCAATGCAGCCCGCTCTGCCGTAGCAGATTCCATTCTGGGTGAATGGACCGAACTGGGAAATCCCTGTGTGGATGCCGATTCAGCCCTCACCTATCATTCCCAGAGCACTTACATCCTGCCCGTAGCCGGAAAAGAAGGACAATTCATCTATCTGGGTGACCGCTGGACTCCGGAAAATGCCATCGACGGACGCTACATCTGGCTGCCGCTGGAATTTGAAGACGGACGTTTCATTATCCGGTGGAAAGACGAGTGGAAACTGGAAGACTAATCAAAAAGAATTTCGACGATGAAAATTTGCAACATACATTATTCTGTCATTCTGGGAATAGCAGCTCTTTTTTCTCTCCCGGGATGTCTCAGTCAGGGAAACAATCCCGACGATCTGTTTTTTCAGAACAAAAAAAAGATGCTGACAGCCCGGTGGAACAGTCCGTTCAGTCAGGCAGAAAGAGCAAGCAAGCATGCACCCAAAGGCCCCTACCTGGGAAACGGAGATGTGGGACTGGTCAGTTATACTTCAGAAAACGGACAGACCCTGCAACTGTCAAAAGTAGACTTCATCACAGACAGCTGGTCGGACTGGGCAGGAACGGGTCCCGCTGCCCTGCCGGTGGGAGGAGTCAGCATTTCAGTACAGTCAGAACCCGCCGAGGGCTTCTGTTATGAGATGAGACAACTTGATGCCGAGCTCTATATGCATACCGGAACCGCAGAACCGGTAGAAATGACAACGTGGATGACAATGGACGAAAACTACGTGGTAACTGAACTGACTACGGCTTCGGAACATCCCATAGATGTCACAGTCATGACCTATGCCAACGGTGAAAACAAACTCTATGAAACCACTTCCGGAATCCGTGAGAAAGTGGGACAGGTATCCCGCCGGAGTCGGACGGAAGGAGATGTACGCTGGATAGCCCGTGCAGGTATCTCAACCCGCATCACAGGAACTGAGGCTTCCTGGGAAAAAACATCCTCCTCGCAAGTCACCGCCTCTTTTCAGATAAAGGCAGGACAGCCGGTCTGCATTGTAACTTATGTATCCGGCAGTCTAGAAGATGATGCCCGTCTGCCGGAAGCATACGACAAGCTTTCTTCAGTGAACGGCCCCCAACTCGCCCTTCTGAAAATTGAGAAAAAACAATGGTGGAAAGATATGTGGACACGTTCGTATGTAGAAACAAACGATTCCCTGCTGAACCGCCAGTACCTGTCATCCATCTACCTGATGGCTTCGGCCTGTAACCTGCACAGTCCGGTCTGCGGAGGCATGTATGGCGTCTGGAACATGAACGACTCCATGAACTATCATGGAGACATCCATCTGAACTACAACAGCCAGGCCGGCTTCTACAGCGTATTCTCGGCCAACCGCCCCGAACTGGCAATGCCGTATTACGACTTTCTGGAGAAACTGATCCCTGAAGGAAAGAGACGGGCACGCGAGGAAATGGGACTCGTCCATCCGTCTCTGAAAGATAAGTCCTGCCGTGGGCTGCTGTTCTCTGTCAGTGCTTTGGGCAACGGCTATCTCTATGGAGAATACTGGCAGCAGACCATGGATGCTCCGTTCAATGTTCCCCTGTTCAGCTGGTATTACGAATATACGGGCGACCGGGAATTCCTGCGCAAGCGGGCTTATCCGTTTATCCGGGAATGTGGTGATTTCTACGAAGACTATCTGGAAAAGGAAACTCTGGACAGCACCTACCGCTATAATATCCTCACCGGCGGACACGAAGGCTCGTGGGATCTGAATCCTCCCTCCGATCTGGCCTTTGTAGAACAGACCTTCAGGCTGTTGCTCCGCTACAGTGAAATACTGGGAGTAGATGAAAACCGTCGGGCTTTGTGGAAGGATATCGTCACCCACCTGCCTTCGTACAAGGTCATCATGCCTACGAAGACTCCCAACCAGGGTTTGCCCGTCTATGCCAAAAATGAGGCAGGATGGGACTTGCCGGCTCATGTCATCCAGCTCCATCCGGTTTACCCATGCGAACTGCTGAATCTTCATTCAGACAGTACCGCCCTTCAACTGGCACGCAATACTTTGTATTATTACGCAGTCGACCAGCAAGGATTTACCGAGACGATGAATGAACTGGGACTGAGTGCCTTTGTGATGGGTACCCGCATCGGCTTTGATCCTGATATTCTGATAGACAAGATGAAGACACTGATTCACCGTGCCGGAACCAACTTCCTGATTCTGGACGGACATCATTGTCTGGAAAAAACGACCATTGTGGAGACGATCAACTCGATGATGCTGCAATCGGTGGACGGTGTCCTGCACCTGTTCCCTTGCTGGCCGGACAAACCCGCCTCCTTTACCCGTCTGAGAGCCAAAGGAGCATTTGTCGTTTCTGCCCAATATGACGGGAAACAGGTAACATCCCTCAAACTGACCAGTGAACGAGGAGAAACCTGCCGGATTGCTCTTCCGCAAAAGGATGTAGCAACAGCAGAAGTCAGACAGAATGGAGAAGCCATAAAAACAATTCAAAAGGACGGTATTCTGTCGTTCACGACGGAAGCAGGAAAAGAATATGACATCCAATTCCTTCCAGACCATGAATAGGAAGTAGAACTGGAACATCCTGCAACTCATTATAAACCTATGAGAAAACTAAGACTAACTGCACCATATCCCAACATGGCGGAAATCAGAAAATAGACAACAGTAACTGAAATAAACCGATAAAAGAAATCCTGACTCCTCAACTGAAGAGTCAGGATTTCTTTTATCGGTTTATCCCTTTTGTAAGGTCTGAAATCTGTATTCCAGACCGGATCAGCTTATACCAGGAAGCCCAGCAAGATACCGGCAGCTACAGCCGAACCGATCACACCGGCTACGTTCGGACCCATGGCATGCATCAGCAGATAATTGCTCGGATCGTATTCCAGACCAACGATCTGGGAAATACGGGCTGAGTCGGGCACAGCAGATACACCGGCATTACCGATCAGCGGATTGATCTTATTTTCTTTCTTCAGCACCAGATTGAAGATTTTCACGAAAAGCACACCGGATGCAGTAGCGATGATGAATGATACCGCACCGAGGAAGAAGATGAAGATAGAGTCCTTGGTCAGGAATTCCGAAGCCTGAGTGGAAGCTCCTACGGTCAGACCGAGCAGAATAGTGATCGTGTCGATCAGCGGACCACGGGCTGTTTCAGCCAGACGGCGGGTCACACCACTTTCCTTCAACAGATTACCGAAGAACAGCATACCGAGCAGCGGCAAACCGGAAGGCACCAGGAAACAGGTAAGCAGCAAACCTACGATAGGGAACATCACCTTCTCCGTATGTGACACGGCACGCGGAGCCTTCATGCGGATAAGACGCTCTTTCTTGGTTGTGAGCAGACGCATGATAGGGGGCTGGATGACCGGTACCAGCGCCATGTATGAATAGGCTGATACGGCAATGGCTCCCATCAGGTTCGGTGCCAGCTTCGATGACAGGAAGATGGCAGTCGGTCCGTCGGCACCACCGATGATACCGATGGCAGCAGCCTGCATGGGGTCGAATCCGAAAGCAAGCGCCAGCATATAGGCACCGAAGATACCAAACTGGGCAGCCGCACCGATCAGCATCAGCTTCGGATTGGAAATCAGAGCCGAGAAGTCAGTCATTGCCCCGATTCCCAGGAAGATGAGCGGCGGATACCATCCCGACGTCACACCCTGATACAAAATGTTAAGCACTGAGCCTTCCTCATAAATACCTACCTTGAGTCCGGCTTCCATATTAAACGGAATATTACCGATCAGCATACCGAATCCGATGGGGATCAGCAGCATCGGCTCAAATTCCTTCGCTACGGCCAGATAAATGAAGAATATACCGATCAGAATCATCACAAGGTGCCCCGTAGTGGCATTGTGGAAACCGGTATAGGTCCAGAAATCGGCCAGGTTATTCTGTAAGAAACTAAAAAACTCTCCCATAATTATTCAATGATTATAAGGTCAGTACCTTCAAGAATCGATTCGCCCTTGCTTACCTTGATAGAGGTAACCTTTCCGTCGCGGTCGGATTTGATGTCGTTTTCCATCTTCATGGCTTCCAGGATCATCAGGGTCTGTCCGCGCTTCACGGCATCACCTTCCTTCACTTTGACATCCAGAATCACACCCGGCAGCGGAGACTTGATGCTACCCTTGCTGGAAGGTGCGGCCGGACGGGAAACAGCGGGAGGAGGAGCAGCCGGAGTGGTGGAAGCCGTACGCATGACCGGCTTGATCTTCGGAGTGGCTTTCTTCTCCAGTTCCACCTTATAGGGAGTACCGTTCACTTCTACCTGTACCTGATTTTCTTCAATGTCTCCAACGGTTACCTTGTACAGGTTTCCGTTGATCTTATATCTGTATTCTTTCATGGTTCTTTTCTGTTTTAAGAGGATTATTTCTTATGGGGAGTTTCACGCAACGTATAAATCTTCGAGCTCCACGGTGAATAGCTTCGTTTCACCCGGCTGATGGTCAGAATGGTTTCTTCCACATCATGATCGGCTCCCTGGTGTTCATGCAAAGCCATGGAGATGGCAGCAATGACTTCTCCCGGAGCTTCACCGAGACCTTTTTCCTTGGCTTCCTGCTTATCGGTAATATTGTGTACCTGCATGGCATTCCGCTTACGCAGACGAATGGCCAGCTTGCCCACATACTTGAAGCAAACATAAAGCAGAATCAGACCGAGGAACACAACGCTCATGGCCGAGATTGCCATACCGATACCCACCGGGTCATGCTGCTCAAACTTATCCATCTTCGGATTACTTTCGATGGTCTGGTTATTCGTACTCGGAGTGACATAGCGGTCCTCATGACCACCTTTCACTTCCCACTGGGCAGCTCCGTCGCTCACCCGGGCATACGACTGGTCAGCCTGCAAAGCTCCTGCCGGAACTACAATCTGATCGAGCAGCTTGCGTCCGGAGTCGTAAAGACCAATCCAGTTGGCCTCCGTCTTGCTCAACTCAAAGTTGGTATGGAACGTACCTCTGCGGGGAGCATTGTCCGCCCAGAAAAGCGTATGCTGACGCGGCTTGACAAGAGTCAGCACGTCTCCTTTCGGAATGAAATACGTAGCCGTATCACCCGGCTGACTGCTCATCCGGAGCAGACAGCCTGCCAGATCGGCACTGCTGTATGACTGGTTGAATATTTCAATCCATCCGCTGTGAACACCATAGTCATCCTGAAAATTGGAAACATTGTCCACCAGTACCTCGTTCAGCACCAGCTTGGTGTTCGTCTTCTTTTCCTGACAGGAAGTAAAGCCGACCAGCAGAAGCAGGGAAAGAAATATTCCGGTTCTATATCTGTTCATAATCATGCATTTTAAGGGTTACAAAGGAATATTGCCATGCTTCTTAGCCGGGTTGGACAGTTTCTTGGTCTGCAACTGCTGCAAGGCGCGGATGATGCGGAAACGTGTATTACGCGGTTCGATTACATCGTCGATATAGCCATACTTCGCAGCGTTGTAAGGGTTGGCAAACAGCTTGGTATATTCTGCTTCCTTTTCAGCCATGAAGGCTTTCGGATCGGGAGCTTCCTTGGCTTCCTTGGCATAGAGTACCTCAACTGCACCGGCACCACCCATTACGGCAATTTCGGCTGTCGGCCATGCATAGTTCATATCGCCACGCAACTGCTTGCAGCTCATCACAATGTGAGAACCTCCATAAGACTTGCGCAGGGTAATAGTCACCTTAGGCACAGTAGCCTCTCCGTAAGCGTACAGCAATTTTGCACCATGCAGGATAACGGCATTGTATTCCTGTCCTGTTCCCGGCAGGAATCCCGGCACATCTACCAGCGAAACGATAGGAATGTTGAAGGCATCGCAGAAACGGACAAAACGTGCCCCCTTGCGGGAAGCGTTGCAGTCGAGCACACCGGCCAGGAACTTAGGCTGGTTGGCCACGATACCTACTGACTGTCCGTTGAAGCGGGCGAAGCCGATGATGATATTCTTGGCAAAATCACGCTGCACTTCCAGGAACTCACCGTTATCAACAATCGCACCGATCACCTCATACATATCGTATGCCTTATTGGGGCTGTCCGGAATAATTTCATTCAGAGAATCCTCCAGACGGTCGATCGGATCAGTACAGTCCACATAAGGCGGTTCTTCCAGATTATTCTGAGGAATATAGCTCAACAGTTTACGGATCAGAGCCAGACCTTCTTCTTCCGTAGAAGCAGTGAAGTGAGTCACACCCGAACGGGTAGAATGCACGCTGGCACCTCCCAGATCTTCCTGTGAAACGTCTTCACCCGTTACGGTCTTCACCACCTTCGGTCCGGTCAGGAACATATAGGAAGTACCTTCCATCATCAGGGTAAAGTCTGTCAGAGCCGGAGAATAAACGGCACCTCCTGCACACGGTCCGAAAATACCGGAGATCTGCGGGATTACTCCCGAAGCCAGGATGTTGCGTTGGAAGATCTCTGCATAACCAGCCAGGGCATTGATACCCTCCTGAATACGTGCACCACCAGAGTCGTTCAGTCCGATGCAGGGAGCTCCCATCTTCATGGCCATATCCATCACCTTACAGATCTTGAGTGACATGGTCTCGGAAAGAGAACCGGCAGAAACCGTGAAATCCTGTGCGAATACATATACCAGACGCCCTTCAATCGTACCGTAACCGGTTACAACACCGTCACCCAGGTAATGCTTCTTGTCCATACCGAAATTCGTGCAACGATGCTTGACAAACATATCCATTTCTTCGAAGCTGCCTTCATCCAGCAACATCGCGATACGTTCGCGGGCAGTGTACTTTCCTTTTGCGTGTTGTTTCTCAATCGCTTTTTCCCCGCCGCCCAGACGTGCCTGTGCGCGCAGTTCAATAAGCTCCTTTACTTTTTCAAGTTGATTGCTCATGGTATCAGGTATTAGATAATTAATGTAAATACAGAGACACAAAACAACGGGGAACGGATCACTGCGAATCCCGTTGTTTCGTGTCTCTGCGTATCATATTCAAACTCTTCATTATTTTTCACAAAGTTCGGTCAGTACTCCCATCGTTGACTTCGGATGCAGGAAAGCAATATTCAGACCTTCTGCGCCCTTGCGTGGTGCCTTGTCAATCAGACGGATGCCTTCACCCTCAGCCTGGGCCAGAGCCTGAGCCACACCGTCTTCAACGGCAAAAGCTACATGGTGTACCCCCATGCCCCTGTTTTCAATAAACTTAGCGATGGTACTGTCCGGACCGGTCGGTTCCAGCAGCTCGATCTTAGTGTCTCCACATTTCAGAAAGGCTGTCTTTACTTTCTGATCTTCAACGGTTTCGATATTATAACATTTCAAACCGAGTACATTCTCATAATAAGGAAGGGCCTCTTCAATGCTTTTTACGGCAATGCCCAGATGTTCAATGTGAGAAATTTTCATAATTGCGTTTTTTTAAAGGTATTAAATCAAAGTCAATTTGCATCAACTGCACAAAGAAAACAATTTTGTGCTAAAACACGAAACTTTTTCGGATAAATATTATTAGAATCTGCTTTAAAAAATCCTTTTTCCTCAGCTCTTCTCACACATAAATTTTAATCAGCAGGCGATTCAGCCATTCCCATCTCACCCGGAACCATCTCCGGCTGCTGAGCTGTTTGCCACCAAAACGAAGAATAAAATCGCGGAAACCGTAGCGGCGGAACGGCAATCCGGCATCAATGAATTCAAAATGGGCATATCCTTGCTCACGTGCATAAAGCATGGCATTCCACACGGCCAGTACACCCGGATAGAGCCAGGCATAACTCTTGCGCATTCCTCCGGAGAAAAGCAAGTATGCACAGTCACCTGAAAACAGACAGACCGATCCTCCGATCACCTTACCTTTATATTTGACTACGAAAATTTTGCCGAGCTCCCGTCGGGAAGGTTCCGAGATCAGGGACAGAAAGAAACGGATATCCGGAAAATAACGATGAACCTTGGGCAGGTAATACTGGCGAAGCATGGTAAACAGGGCACACACATCTTCCTCGCTTCGGGCTACTTCCATAACGGCTCCATGCTTCAGTCCATTGTGGATCTGCCGTTTCCGGGAAGCACTCATCCACTTGTCTATGAGTTCCTGATGAATGGAGTTGCGCACCCGCAACCACTTGACCGGGAAATAGCCGTTAGCCCGGAAGTAACGGTAACCGAACAGCGGTTCCTCCAGGTTCCGGAACTCTATGAGAAAAGAATCCTCTTCGTGACGCAAGGTCAGATAGGCCAGCATTTCCCGGAACACTTCTTCCCGCTTCATGCTGCCTCCGAAATAATCCCCTACTCCGTATACAAAGGTTTTCGACCATCCTCCCCACAGGGAAAACTGACGGCGAGTGATCGACAGGAGCTTACCCACGGGACTTTCTCCTTCAAAGGCTACAAGCATGACGGGCGTATAGCCGGGAGTCTGCTCCAGCACCCGGAACAGTTCGGTAGAATGGAAGAGGTTGTCGCCCGGCAAGGCAGGAATATCTTCCGAATGATAATATGTAGACAATCGGAGCGCCATGTATGCAAATTTAGGATTTTTTTTGAGCATTTGCATAAGAAAGGCTATATTTGTCACATCAAAAACAATTATTTATGGAAAATTTCAGCGATCTGATCAAAAAGCGGCGGAGTACCCGAAAATTCACGGAAGAGGAACTGACCCAGGAACAGGTGGTAAGTCTGCTGAAGGCAGGACTGATGGCTCCTTCATCGAAAAGAAGCAACTGCTGGCAGTTCATCGTGGTGGATGACAAGGAAACTCTGGAAAAACTTTCGCACTGCAAGGAATCGGGAGCAACCTTCGTGAGCGATGCAGCCCTGGCCATCGTTGTTACTGCCGATCCGATGGTAAGCGATGTCTGGATCGAAGATGCCTCCGTGGCCTCCATCCTGATCCAGCTGCAGGCCGAAGATCTGGGACTGGGAAGCTGCTGGGTTCAACTGCGTGAACGGTTTACAGCAGACGGCGTGCCCGCCAACGAATATGTGCATGAGGTACTCGACCTGCCTCTCCAGCTACAGGCTCTTTCCATCATTGCCATCGGTCACAAAGGAATGGAACGGAAACCGTTTGATGAAAGCCACCTGCAATGGGAAAAGATACACCTTAACAAATATGGAGGGAAATAACCATGTCGGCATCCAACCACAAAGACACCTATCAGGCCACTGGGGTATTCCTGGTACTGATGGGCATCCTTTATCTGCTTGACAAATGGATCGGCTTCAGTAGCCACGGACTGCCCTGGGTAATGCAGAAAGACACCATGCTGCTGTATGCCGCCGTCATCTTCCTCTGGTTCAAGAGCGACAAGTCGGTGGGAATCATTCTGGCCGGAATCTGGCTCATCCAGAACATCGGACTGGTCATTGCCCTGCTGGGACAAATGTCTGCCTACCTGCTTCCGCTGGCCCTGCTGCTTGTGGGAGTGATTCTTTATTTTATATCTTCACGCTGATTATGGACGAAACACATCTGTATAACCTGACATTCATCGGGGCAGGCAACGTGGCTACCCACCTGTCACAAGCCCTGTCGCAACACCACTGCTGCATCCGGCAGGTATTCAGCCGCACGGAAGAATCGGCCCGTGAACTGGCCGGACGGCTCCTTGCTGCCTTCACCACCCGTCTGGACGAGATTGATGCCAGAAGCGATCTCTACATCGTTTCCATCAAGGACTCGGCTCTGAACGAAGTACTTCCTGCACTGACACGACGCAATCCGGATGCTCTCTTTGTGCATACGGCCGGAAGCGTTCCCATGAGTATCTGGAACGGACTGGCCCGGCGACACGGAGTGATCTATCCCATGCAAACCTTCAGCAAACAGCGGGATATAGACTTCACGACTACCCCGTTCTTCATCGAGGCCAACTCAGAAGAAGATACCCGTCTGCTGATGCAGCTGGCACAGCGCCTCAGCGAAAAGGTATATGAAGCTTCTTCCGAGCAGCGCAAATATCTCCACATTTCAGCCGTATTCGCCTGTAATTTTGCCAACCACATGTATGCAGTGTGTCATCACCTGCTCAGCGAACACGGGCTTCCGTTTGAATCCATGCTTCCACTCATCGAGGAAACAACCCGGAAAATACACTACCTGACGCCCGAAGAAGCACAGACCGGTCCGGCCCGACGGAACGACTGCAACATCATGGAAGATCATCTGCACATGCTGGAAAGTGAACCGGAACTGGCCGAAATCTACCGGAACATCAGCCGGAACATCCGGGCTTATGCCGAAAAAACAAAAAAGTCAAACCCGTAACATCAATCTGTAATTTATGATAGACTACGATTTAACCCGAATCAAGGCACTCTTCTTCGACGTAGACGGAGTGCTGAGCGCCGAAACCATCCTGCTTCATCCCAACGGAGAGCCCATGCGTACCGTCAACATCAAAGACGGATATGCCCTGCAACTGGCCGTGAAATGCGGTCTGCATGTAGCCATCATCACCGGTGGAAAAACAGAAGCCGTACGCGAACGTTACAAAGGACTGGGCGTACAGGATATCTGTCTGGGAGCTGCCGTCAAGACCAAAGAATACCACGAACTGATGCAGAAATACGACCTGAAACCCGAAGAGGTGCTTTACATGGGCGATGATATCCCCGATTATGAAGTGTTGCGCCTGGTGGGACTTCCCTGCTGTCCGGCAGACGCTGCTCCCGAAATCAAGGCCGTCTGCAAATACATCTCTCACCGTAACGGAGGTCATGGCTGCGGACGCGATGTCATCGAACAGGTGCTCAAGGCCCAGGGAAAATGGATGTCACACGAACAGGCTTTCGGCTGGTAATAAAGCCAGAAACAGAAATCTCAACCCTCAAAACTAAAAATTATGCTGGACAATCTGAAGAAATATCATATCAAACTGGCAAGCAACTCTCCGAGACGCCGGGAACTGCTTGCCGGACTGGGCATCGAATTTGAAACCAAAGTGCTGCCCGGTATCGACGAAAGTTACCCCGACACACTCAAGGGCGAGGAAATTTCTCTCTACATCGCAAGCAAGAAGGCAGATGCTTACCGCACTACCCTGCAACCGGACGAACTCATCATTACAGCCGATACCATTGTTTATCTGGACGGACTGGTACTGGGCAAACCACACGATGCAGCAGATGCCCGCCGGATGCTCACTTTGCTTTCCGGACGTACTCATCAGGTAATTACCGGTGTCTGCATCCTGACCGCAAGCCAACAGCGCAGCTTTGCCGTTACCACCGAAGTGACATTCGATACCCTGAGCGAAGAAGAAATCAGCTATTATGTGGAAAAATACCACCCCATGGACAAAGCCGGCTCCTACGGTATCCAGGAATGGATCGGCTTTATCGGAGTAACCGGACTTCAAGGTTCATACTATAACGTCATGGGACTTCCCGTACAACGCCTGTATCAGGAACTGAGAAAACTTTAAAAGACTTTCAAGGATTTAAAAGATGTTATTAAACATATTTTTCTTCTGAAAAGATTTGCAATTAACCGGAAAACCCGTACCTTTGCATCGTGTTTTCATAGTATTAGATTTAAGGTTAATAAAAAGGTTGGAGTACAGCGGTACTCCTTTTTTTATACCTGTACTCCAACCTCTCTTTTTCCCGCTCCTGCGGCCTGGTAAATCCACTCTTCGTTTCAAGCACATTCTGAGCTTCAATCTTTTTTCAGACCTTCAGGATTTTTCTGTCCGTCCAGCACTTCCCGAACGAAATAAACTCCGTCATAGTCCGCAGCAAATCCGTCATCCCACTTGCCGTTATATTCCAGTTTCAACATCATTTGGAGAGGTTTGCCATTCTTCTGTCCGCCTGTCTTCCGGTCATAAATTTCTGTCAGAGTCCCTGTCTTGTCCACCAGCCAGTACTCCTTATCACTGTTTTCCGGACGAAACGAACGTACTTCATGACCGATACGTATTTCTCCCGACAGATTATACAACACCTGTGTGGAGTCGGATACAGCGTCCATTGCGGTCAGACAGATACTGCTTTCATCAAACAAAGGAGCATCCTGACCAATCTCAACGAAAACAGCCCGGTCGGGATGAGAATCCTGCACCTCAAAATAGCGCATGCCACTATTTCCGACACCCCATCCGCTGCAAGTGGAGGGCACAGGCTCTTCCTTCATCTGCTTGTCTACTTCAGCTGCGTATGAACCGGCAGGAACCAGCTGATAACGCTTCACTCCTTCACGTCCGGATTTTACTTCCTTGAACTGACAGGACTGACTTGCATCCCATCCTTCCTCTTTCTGCAGAAGAGGAAGTACATCCTCGATGGAACGGTTTTTCAGTTCAAAGACCTGAATGACTTTCCTGGGAGCTGTATCTCCGTTCCGGACAACTACGGCGCCCGGCAAGGAAGGATCTGCCATCACCCTGATATCCGGATTATGCTGTGCCCAGAAACTCAGACCAGCTCCTGTCACACGTTCCCATTCAAATCCTTCATACGCTTTTCTAGAAGGAACATCAGCTGTCGTCTGCTGCATGGTCTCTTCTGTTTTTCCGGTCTTCCCGTTTCCACTACAGGCACACAGACCGGCTGCCAAAAATAAAGCCAGATATTTCATAATTATTTATTTTTTTCTTTCAGAGCAAGACGGCTTCCGTCTGACAAAGTAGTCAGCACAGCTTCCTGTCCTTTTCCACGAAGATCGAATACCGGATTCTTATAACCATAGCCGGAAGCCGTACGATACTGACGCAACAGACTGTAGACTCCATTCCGGTTCATCTGAGCCACTCCGGCCTTTCCGAAGAAAAGAATCTCAATTTCCTCACCGCCATCGGCCACAAAGGCAACTTTCACCAGATCTTCCACTCCACTGGTGGCATACAGCAATTGCCCCCGTCTGGAGACCAGCCATTCTGACTCAGCCTTTTCCACCAGATACGTATCATCCTCCTCCACATTCCATACAGGTGTACCGTCCGGACGTGTTCTGCGGTCAAGCACCACATCCGTTTCCGGATAGAAGAACTCTACCTGCGAAGAATCGGATGCAAAAACCAGATAGCCGGCAACAGACGAATTCGGATCAGCCACAGAATGTACACGGCTACCCTCTTCGAATACACGTATTTTCTTCTGAAGCATTTTTGACCAGGTATATCCCATGGCCGTATCGCTGCCCCCGATCAGACCTTCACCTTCCTGCTGACGTACATATTGGATGCGGTACATCTCACCCTTTCCCAACGTCAGAGTATCTCCACTGAGGGAAACAACATCCAGTGTGTCGGCAAAATCAATCGTCTGTCCGTTACCGATACTTTTTCCTTCCAGTATCAGCCGGGCACCGTCAGTCAGTTTCCAGCGTTCATATTTCAAGGTTGCCATTCCGATGGAAGTTGCCTTGCCTCCTTCTTCCAGGGTTACTCCCTGTACTATCTGCTGATTGGCAGGCATCACTTCCACCCAGTTACCTTTCAGTTCATTCTCCGTTACAGTTCCTTTCCCCGCATTGCAGGATGCCAGAACCAGCGCAGATGCCAATGCGCTCCATAATACATGCTTCTCCATATTTGTATCACAAATTTAAGTGTTTATACTCACAAAGTTAATCACCCCAGGGAGAAGTCCAAAGGAAAAGCCTGTCCGTATGTTCTCATTTAGTGATTTTTAAAGTCACTTTTCTTTGTTTCACTCCAATAAATCTTTCATTTTTGCAATCATCCTCTCCAATGAAAAGATTTTTCTTATTCACGCAATGATTTAACCCACATACAATTGCAGACTCAGCTGTCACCTTTATCGACAGACACGACATAAGCCGGCCGATGTTTCTGTATCTGACTCATTATGCCCCAGCTGCCCTTGCAGGCTCCGGAAAAATATAAATGTATGAAAACACCTTCCACCGAAAGGCAGACGCAATGTCATCAAGTTACTTCCTGCCTGTCTTATCCGATTCCACACTCTGGAAAGGCACATAAGGAGAAAGGCTAAAGATCACATTTCCATAAGAGTCCGTACCCCGGTAACCGGAAACTTCCATTCTCAGTGTATATTTCGCATCTTTCCGGTAGTTCTTCACATCCAGATAATACAGATAATTCTTTCTTTTTCCGGTGGTACGGGTTTCATCAGCAAATCCCCGGTGCAGATCTTCAGCTATGACCTTGCCGTTTTCCAGCAGCTGCATACTCTTGATGTTCAGGCGGTCATTCCCCTTGGTATAGAAAAGCCCCGCCATCGCACGGCCGTTGTCATACACCTTATCAGTGACATCAAATTCCCATGTCGTATAGTCAATGAAAGAAACCTTTTCCGGTGACCAGGTTGCGATGACATGACAGTCAGGACGGTAATAGTCAACTTTCAGGGCATCCAGTCTCTTATACTGCGTATTCATGCGGTTCTCAAAATCAGCAAAGTCCTTCTTGCCGTCTGCCCAGGCAATTTCAGCCAGTCCCAGCAGTCGCGGAAAGTTCTGCAGATTAATGTCTTTCACCTCCTGCGGCACAGCCGGCCACATATTCGCCTGCACTCCCAGCAGACAGTCCAGTTCCCGGGAAGTCAGACCTTCAGCCGGATCGTATCCATAGACATCACTCAACGTGATGGCATAAGGATAAGCCAGGTCCGACAGCAAGCCGTCATCCGGTGTACCCTGACGGATGTCAAAATACAGATGACTGGCAGGAGTAGCAATCGTCGGGAAACCATACTTTGCCGCATCCTTTACCGCAGAACTGCCAAGCCATGACATGATGTGAGCATTTTCAGGCAGATTGCCGGCATCAGCCAGAATATCATTCCATCCGATCGGCTTCTTGCCTTTGCCGGCAATGATGGCCGAAACTCTCGTCACGAAATAACTCTGAAGTTCCATGACATTCTTCATTCCTTTTTCCTTCATGAAGTTCTGAATATGCTCATTCTTTTCCCACAGGATATGACGGACTTCATCTCCTCCGAAGTGAATGTATTCAGAAGGAAATATGGCTGCAATTTCAGTAAACACATCATCAAGGAACTGATATACCTTCTCATTCGACGGATCCAGCGTGTTGGGAGTAAACTGATGTCCCCACACATGGTAAGTCTCGCAGAACGGCATCACATAATCCGGATAGAACGAATCATTGACAGCCAGTTCCGGATAATTAATAAGCACAGGCCAGCAATGTCCCGGCACGTCTATTTCCGGAACAATCTGCACATGGCGGGCAGCAGCATAAGCCACCAGATCCTTCAGTTCTTCCTGCGTATAGAATCCGCTTCTTCCTTCCGGCTGACCAAACTGCACGGGATAGTGTGTAGCCTTCTCGGAAGTAAGCCGCGGATATTTCTTTATTTCCACCCGCCATCCCTGGTCGTCCGTCAGATGAAGATGCAAGGTATTCATCTTGTAAAGAGACATGATGTCAATATACTTCTTCAGCACATCAACCGAATAGAATGTACGGCTGACATCCTTCATATATCCTCTCCACTGGAAGCGAGGCTTGTCATTGATCTGAAGCGACGGCACGGTAATGTCACCTTCCAGTTTTTCTTTTCCTACCACTTCGGGAGGCATCAGCTGTGTCAGTGTCTGCGCTCCGTAGAAGAGTCCTGCCAGACCTTCCGACCTGACAACAATTCTTTTATCACTGACATCCAGCGTATATGCCTCCGACGAACGGTTTTTCTTCGACAGATCAAACACGATGCCATTCTTCCCTTTTACACTGGACACCTCCTTCAGCTGCAACTGAAAGGGAAGCGAACGGCTGACAGACTGAATCCACAATTCTCCGATCTGTCTGGAAGCCGGAGTGACATAGACAACTGTCCGGGGAGTAAACACAAAAGCCGGTTTACCCGTTTCCTTCACCGACAAAGGTTTGGGAACCACACTGTATTCTGCGGCCTGCAGATTGAACAAAGTACACAGGCAAGCCCAGATAATCAATAAATACTTCATACGTTAAACAAGGTTTTATACAGATTAAAAATATATTTATCAGTTGGCATTTGCAGTTTTATCAGCCGTTTTTCCGGCTTTCCAACCCAGACATCCAGCCCAAAGCATTTTATTTCTTAAATTCATAGTCTTTTATTTAGATTTTTAACGGTTTAACATAACCATTTGAAAAGTCAACTTTTTACGAGATATTTAAGTCGTTTTACGAAACTTTGCTATCAAATAACTCTTGGGCAAAAGTAACCAAAATACTTGACAGGACAAAAAGATTGGCTACTTTCGATATCATTTCTCAATACTGACGTATTTCTGATTCTGACTATTCGGTTTATCTGGAATAGTCATTTGAAGTTTTATACCGATAAACGGAGCTATATATTTCTTGCGTACCCATCTTCTATCGTTCACTCCAAGCATTTCAGCTATTTCAACTATACTTTTCGGTGATTTACAAAATTCAAACACCTTATCTTGGGGTGTCATGATATCCGACTTATTCTGTATTTCATCATGACTTGAGGTGAAATCATCATCACTTGGGGTGTGACTTGGAGTGTATGAATCTTTCACTTGGGGTGTAGATGTTTTTCACTTCACCAGCCAGTGAGTGTTTAAACCATATTGTGAGATTCACGAATGGCGGAACAACTTTGATTTCCGGTGCAGGAAGTCCTTGCTCTCTACAACTTTCCATAATAAGCCCTATACCTCGTCCCCAAGCTTCCATCTTGCAGCCGAACTCCTTAACCTCGCCGTCAACAGTAACAAAGTACATCAAAGACAAGTTACCACTGGGCTTTTACGGAGAGAAAAAATATAGCGTAACAAACTCTGTTTCCCATCGGTTCGCTACGCTTTCTAAATTTTACAATCTCTCTATATGTTTTATTACATGATTTACACCTTCAGGAATATCCTTTGACGATAAAGCAGGTACAGGAATCCCCAGCAAACGGCAATATAGGCCAGTGCCAGTATCAGCGGCTGGAATGATTCCGGGAAAAGTGATGCCAGTCCGCCGAAAAGAGACCGGCCCGTATAGTCAAAATCAATGAAGCGCTGAGCCAGATAGATCGTAATGGAGTTCATCCCGATGACCCGGAAAAACAAAGTCCACCGATGACAGTGCCGTACATCAATCAGGTAATAGAACAAGGCAAACAGCAGCATGGATATACCACCTACCAGGCAGGCAAACGAACTTGTCCACAAGTTTTTATTGATCGGGAAAACCAGATCCCATATCCATCCGACAACGACCAGTACCATTCCGGCACAGGCCAGCAGAACGACCTTCCGCAGTTCAGGCAGTCCTTCCCGCTTGATCCATTCCCCCGTCAGCATACCCAAAGAGGCTGTTCCGACAGCAGGAATAATACCTAAAAGCCCTTCCGGATCATGAATTCCCAAATACAACTGTCCCGGCAAAAACATCCGGTCTACATAACCTACCAGACTCCCTTCCATGGAAAAAGGATCTCCATTGCCATCCGGCGCCGGGAAACAGGCCAGCAGCGCCCAGTAACCGATAAAAAGCAAGGCTACAACTCCCATACGGACACGTGTCCGCACATTCAGAAAAAGCAAGGCTGCAAACATCCAGGACAGGCCGATACGTCCCAGAACACTGGCATAACGCAAATGAGCAAAATCAAAATCCAGCAGTCCGTTGTAAATACAACCCAGCAGTACCAGAACCAGTCCCCGGCGGATCACCTTACGGTAGATGGCTGCCGAACTCATCCCACACGCTTTCTGTTTTTCCAAAGAATAAGGAAAGGAAATACCTGCAATAAAAAGGAATAGAGGAAAAATCATATCCTCAAAAGCAACCCCATGCCAGGGCACATGCTCCATCTGCCTGGCTATTGCCTGAAAAAACGGAATCGGACAGCAGGTTGCCAATCCGGCAAACAGAGCTCCTCCGCCCATAATAAAAAACATGTCAAATCCCCGCAAGGCATCCAACGATTGCAAACGTTGACTCTTTACTTCTTTTTTCATACGTATTATTCGGTTTATTACACTATATACAACCCCATTTCAAGATATACGCCACAAAAGTAGAAAATTTATTATAGGAAGAAAATTTTATCGCCGGATATTTAACGACCGCACGATACCTTCGCATTGACAGGTCAATGCAAAAAAATCGACCGCACGATCAGGCCACAACGACCGCACGATCAGGCCGCAACGACCGCACGATCAAGCTGCAACGAAAGTAAATTTACCTGTTGGCGGAATTAAATTGATAAAAGATTTATGTATAAAAAGTTGTGCATAT
>OGDU01000027.1_pt1 | contig 141709 bp, 125 predicted proteins | sample 1570371 | NCBI WGS metagenome assembly OGDU01 (sample SAMEA2581977, study PRJEB24529) | metagenome | biome: Human gut stool | place: China | collected 2011
ATAACGGTCCTAAGGTAGCGAAATTCCTTGTCAGGTAAGTTCTGACCCGCACGAATGGCGTAATGATTTGGGCACTGTCTCAACAGCCCGCCCGGCGAAATTGTAGTACTGGTGAAGATGCCAGTTACCCGCAACTAGACGGAAAGACCCCATGGAGCTTTACTGCAGCTTAATACTGAAATTCGGTAGTACATGTACAGGATAGGTGGGAGACTGAGAAATACAGGCGTCAGCTTGTATGGAGTCGCTGTTGGGATACCACTCTTGTACTGCTGGGTTTCTAACCTGCGGCCGTGAATCCGGTCGGGGGACACTGTTAGGCGGGCAGTTTGACTGGGGCGGTCGCCTCCCAAAAGGTAACGGAGGCGCTCAAAGGTTCGTTCAGCACGGACGGAAATCGTGCAATGAGTGTAAACGCATAAACGAGCCTAACTGCGACACCGACGGGTGGAGCAGTAACGAAAGTTGGAGTTAGTGATCCGGTGGTATGTGAGTGGAAATGCCATCGCTCAACGGATAAAAGCTACCCTGGGGATAACAGGCTGATCTCCCCCAAGCGTCCACAGCGACGGGGAGGTTTGGCACCTCGATGTCGGCTCGTCACATCCTGGGGCTGTATTCGGTCCCAAGGGTTCGGCTGTTCGCCGATTAAAGTGGCACGCGAGCTGGGTTCAGAACGTCGTGAGACAGTTCGGTCCCTATCTGTTGCGGGCGTAAGAGATTTGAAGGGAGCTGTCCTTAGTACGAGAGGACCGGGATGGACGTACCTCTGGTGCACCAGTTGTCCTGCCAAGGGCATAGCTGGGTAGCTATGTACGGACGAGATAAACGCTGAAAGCATCTAAGCGTGAAACTCCCCCTAAGATGAGATCTCTCATCCTTCAAGGAGTAAGGACCCAGAAAGACGATCTGGTTGATAGGCCGAAGGTGGAAGCGCAGTAATGTGTGCAGCTGATCGGTACTAATAGTCCGAGGGCTTGACCTACGAATGAAGCAGGCAAGGCCTTGAGAGGAGCTTTGAAGTTACATTGTTCGGTTTTGAAGGTTCGATTTGAAGACATGTACCTTTCGCTCAGCTGGTACTAACGCCGGCAGGCGTTGTATCGCGGGCAACAGCGGAGCGGCACTTAGCCTGCGATTGAGTACGTAGTGCGAGCAGGAGGAGCAGACAGAAAGATAAGCGCAATGAGCGAAAGAACATGCACCTTTAGCTCAGCTGGTAGAGCACCTGACTCTTAATCAGGGTGTCCAGGGTTCGAGTCCCTGAAGGTGTACCATACGGCCCGTTGGTCAAGTGGCCTAAGACTCCGGCCTCTCACGCCGGCAACATGGGTTCGAATCCCGTACGGGTCACCAAAGAAAACAGCGCGAAAGCGATGTAGAATATATATGGATTTAACGTTAAAAGCGTTAAAGATAGAGTCGGTGCCTATAACGATGAGGGTCCACCCGTTCCCATTCCGAACACGGTAGTTAAGCTCACTCGTGCTGACAATACTCGGAGGGCAGCCTCCCGGGAAGATAAGTCGACGCCGACATAAATTACCGCCCACTAATACTGGGCGGTAGTAACATTCCTCCTTAGCTCAGTCGGTAGAGCATGCGGCTGTTAACCGCAGGGTCGTTGGTTCGAGTCCAACAGGGGGAGCCAAAAAGAGCAGGGAGACACCAGTCTTTCTGCTCTTTTTCACTTTACTTGTTGACCCAAACCGTCGACTCTGCCACACATAGCCACACGGCTGTTAACTGGCTCGGAGCACCGCGCTGCCTGCGGCAGATGAAGCGGTGCTCTGAGCAGGAAGAAACAACGAGCATTGCGAAGCGCTCCAAGCGAGCAAGGCGACTATGTTTCTGACCGAAAGGGTCGTTGATTCGAGTCCAACAGGGGGAGCCATCTCAGAAGCCTTGAGCCTCAACGGGTTCAGGGCTTTTTCTTTTTTTAAAACATCTCGAAATCTCCGTGTGTCTAACATTTTGTCTAACACGCCCGAGCTAAAGTTTCGCGAATAATTTCAGAGGTCATCTTTTTCCTCGACAAATCAAGGTGTCCATATATATTACAAGTCATCTTTATATCGGCGTGACCCATCCAATCTTGGACGTCCTTGAGCGAACAACCTTTGGCGAGAAGAAGGCTCGCACAACTATGTCTTAGATCGTGGAATCTTATATGCGGGAGATCATATTTTCTCAATAGGTCTCCGAATTTGTGCGATATATATGACGGGTCATACATTGCGCCATTCGCCCATTTGAAGATATAATCATTCTCCACATAGGTGTCTCCAAAGAACTCTCTGTTCTTCTGTTCCTCTTCTTTGAGCTGAAGCAGTAGCTCTCTAATTTCGGGAAACAGCGGAAATGACCGATAACTTGATTTGTTTTTGGTTTTGTCTTTTTCGACAACATTGGTTGACATAGAGACCGTGTGACGTATAAGGATAGTATTTGTGTCAAAATCAATGCTTTGCCACTGTAGACCCAAAACCTCACTGCGCCGCAGTCCATACATGACTGTAGTTTTGATGAGCGGATGCAAAGGTTCGTCCTTTATGGTCTCAAGCAGAGTGTTAATTTCACTGGCGTTATACCACTCATACTCCCGTCTCTCAAGTTTTGGGAGCCTCACGAGTTCACAGGGATTAGACCTTATGAGCTTATGCCGCATAGCCTCCTTAAAGGCAAGCTGAAGAACATTCTTGTGCAGACGAAGGGTTTTAGGTGATAGACCGCCATTCCCATCTTTTCTGCCGTGGGTCGCCTTATAGTCAAAATATTGCTGTATATTGTCAAGGTTGGCATACTATTTTTATATGTAAATGTAACAGCTTTTCATGGTCCAGTTTTAAATTTATTATCTTTTAAAGTATTTTTATAAAAGCACAATAAATCTTTTCGATTTTGTTGATAATTTACAATATTTAATTGGAAAAATTATAACAATTGACGATTTACAAAAAATCGATAAAATGATATAATAAATATAAAATTATAATTACAACTATTAAAATTTTAGTGGTTTTAGAAGAGATGACAATGATTAAAAGAAAAGTCAAGAGTTTTTCAAAAAGAGAGCAAAATAGGCATCAAAATCAATTCCTATGATTGTTTCTAGGTGCGGCAAATTGAGCAATGCTTTGAATTGCAAAAAGCCCTCGCAGTCATTCGTATCAACCGTTGAATGTGAAGTAATTGCACTTTGCCTTTTTCCCGTGGTACAGACCTTTGACTGGGCGGGACCCGTGGGTCCAAGCAATATTATTTCAAAAGAATCATTCCAGAATGTAAAAAAGATCTATATGATCATTTTAATTTACCTACATTTCTTTTGGGAGAAGAAGCCCAGATGATGGACTTAACAAATGAGATTATTTCATATTTTTCCCAAGAATCATAGATAACAGAAACACCGTAATATTTACACAAAACCACTTCTTAACAACAGAAAGGAGTGATTGCATAGTCTGCACAAGACCAAACGTCTCGATTAGTCTTATGCTGCTATGCAACATATATTTTATAATGAAAAAACGATTTAAAAATTTTTGGCATGGAATTCGTTTTATGCTACAATACACCAAGAAATTAAATCCCGCAGTATTTGTGCCTACATTTTTTCTTGTTATTCTTGAAATCGCGAAAACCTTTTCTTCAATCCTTCTCCCTCAATATTTTATTGATGATATTACAAACAAGTCATCAATTAGACAGACTATGTTTCATCTAGCCATATTAATAATTACAATTTTTGGCATTCAGATTTTCAGAGCCGCTATTACCCCTTATATTTTAAAGGCGTATAACCAAGGTGATGCAAATACAGCTTTGGATTACGCATTTCATTATGTGAAAATGGAGTATAAAGACCAGGAAAATGATGAAATTCGCAATACACAAGAAAAACTGCGCCGCAATGTAACTGCAAATGGATTCGTAGCAGATGATTTGTCTGGATTTTTTATTAATCTGTTTTTAGTCATTGGCTTTTCTTTCATCATGGTAAGGCTGCATGTTCTAATCTATCTCGTCTTCTTTGTGATTGCAATATGCAATTATGAATTTGAGAAAAAAAGAGAACGATACAAATACGAATATGACCAAAATATCTCCAAGACTCAGAGAAAGCTTACCTATCTTTTTGAGATTCTCATTGATTTTCAATATGCAAAAGAAATGCGTATCAATCAAGCATCTAAATGGGCAAGCGATAAAATTGATAAAGAGGTAAAAGAATATAATCAAAAGTTAAGTGCACATACAAAAAAACTCTGCCAGCTTAACTTTTTTGAAACAGTTTTATTAGCGATAATTAATGCCGTTTCGTATGGATATGTTGTATATCTTGCATATAATGGCTCTATTTCAATTGGGCAAATGACAATGTATATTGGGACAATGCTTGCTTTTGCTCAGGCTGTTGGAGGACTGTTAGCAAGTGTAAATCGTCTGAACATGTTTTCAGTATATGTAAAAGATTACGAGACATATCTAGAAAACGTAACCTCTTCTAATAAATCGCTTCTTGCACAAACTTCATCCCAAAAAGAAGGTAGTTATGATATCGAGTTTGTAGATGTAAGTTTTAAGTATCCAAATTCAAATACCTTCGCATTGCAAAATATTAGCTTAAAAATTTGCACTGGAGAAAAGGTAGCGCTCATTGGCCTTAATGGATCGGGGAAAACCACCTTCGTAAAGCTTTTATGTAAAATTTATCAGCCGACAACTGGAAAAATACTACTAAACGGAACAGACATAAATGAAATTTCTTCCTCTGAATATGCAAAAATCATATCTGTCGTTTTTCAGGATTATAAAATTTTTTCCTTCACGTTTAAGGACAACATTATACTTTCTGGTGAAGATGATATAGCAAAGCTAGATGAGGCAACACGAGACAGCGGTCTTGAAGATAAGATATCTTTACTCCCTGACAGATATGAGACTTATATTAATAAAGATTTTAGTGAAGATGGAATTGAGCTTTCAGGTGGCGAGGGTCAGAAACTAGCACTAGCCAGAGTTCTTTATAAAAATTCACCTATTGTTATTTTGGATGAACCAACTGCAGCAGTAGATGCAATTGCAGAACAGCGTATGTATGAACAAATCAGTCAACTCACAAAAAATAAAACCACCATCTTTATCTCGCACCGAATGTCTTCAACAAAATTCTGTGATTCTATTTATGTGTTTGATGGAGGAAAGATTGACTCTGTTGGTGGACATGATAAGCTACTACAAAAACAAGGAATTTATGAAGATATGTTCATGAAGCAATCCCTGTACTATAAAACGTGATTGTCGCTGCCTTTTAATTTTCAGGAGAAAGGAATCATAGTTTTATGAGCAAGAAAAAAACTCCCATCTTATCCAATTTGTTTTTTTTGCTAAAGTTTATATGGAAAATAAATAAGAGGATTTATGCGTTGAATATCTTTAAAGTGGTGTTGGATATCGCACAAAGTCTAACTACTGTAATTTTTTTGCGATATATCGTACAGTACATTATTATAGACAAGAACTGGACTCTGACAGCTATATTTGTTGGAGCGCTTGTGGTCTCTCTTGGAATCACGCAAATTCTTTCGTCCGTGATAGAACCTATTCTAAGAAAAGATATGGATTTGCTTGAAAAACAGATTCTCACGCAAGTAGGCATGACCGCCATAAAAATGGATTATTTTGAAATGGAGAAACCGTTTGCAAAAGATTTGCTTCAACTGGCACAAGATCCGAGAAAGTTCGTTGGTGTGCTTGAAAATGTAATTGTTTCCATTTCTACATTTGTTACAATTATTGGTCTTGCTGCAACCATTCTTGCTGTAGACAGGATATTGATTGTTCCTCTGCTTGTCGCAATCGTATTGATCCTTTTATCCGAAAAAGTAAAGGCTTTAAACTGGACTAAATGGAAGAACCTTGTTATCCCACCACTCAGACGAACAAATTATGTTTTGGGGCTACTTAAAAACCCCATATACGGAAAAGAAGTCCGCATTAATGCAATTCAGGAATGGCTCTATGACAGAGCAGAAGAAAATTGTACGGAGTATCTAAAAACAAAAAAGAAATATGATCTAAGTTGCAGAAAATTCAGCATATTCTCAATTCTAATTAATTTTCTTCTATTTTCTTTTTTGACTTCGTTTGTTGTATATGTAATTTATAAAGACATTATTCAGATTGACGAAGCCGTGCTTGTTATCACCGCAGCCGTATCGTTATCAAGTATATCCGAACAATTTTCGAACGCCTTTTCTGATTTAATGAAGAGTGGAACGTTTGTTACCGATTTCAGAACTTGCGTGAATCTTTCTCTAAAAAAAGAAGCTGAAAATCAAAACAAACCTTTCTTGTCAGAAAATAAATCACGCATGGAAATTGTATTTGACCATGTTTCGTTTCGATACCCTGGCAAGGAACAATATATCTTGCAAGACTTCAGTTTAAAGATTCATGCGGGGGAAAAAATTGCTATTGTTGGGTTGAATGGATCCGGAAAAACCACTCTTGTAAAATTACTTTGTCGTTTTTATATTCCAGATGAGGGACAAATTCTTCTCAACGGCAGAAATATATATGAATATAATGAGGAAGAATATAATTCATTTATTTCGGCCGTGTTTCAAGATTACAAATTATTTTCATTCTCTTTGAAAGATAATATTTTACTTGGCAAAACTGAAAATCCTGAAGACATAAATATAGCCTTGAAAAAAAGTGGATTCTCTCAAAGACTAAAAACTTTAGATAATGGCCTTGATACTTTGTATAGCAAAGAGTTTGATAAAAATGGCGTTGAATTATCGGGAGGCGAAAGCCAAAAGCTAGCTATTGCACGCGCCTGCTATAAAGATGCCCCTATTATTATTTTAGATGAACCAACCGCCTCGCTGGATGCTGTTGCGGAATATGAAATTTACGCAGGATTCGAAAAATTGGTTGAAAATAAAACTGCAATTATTATATCTCATAGGCTCTCTTCAACACATTTTTGTGATAGAATTATCGTAATAAATAATGGCACCGTTTTTGAAGACGGAACACATCAGAGCCTTATGGCAAAAGAATCAGGAATTTACAAAAAAATGTTTACCACCCAAGCTGCCCATTATTTTAGCGATCCTACTACGGTAGCTGTTGTAGACTAAAGTAAGACCATCAACTTAAATGGTGCAATATGTGGATTTGTAATTTCTGAAATCGAGGAGGGAATATTTTTCTCTTCACTACACAGTGAAGGCTCTGCTAGGCATATAGCAGTTTGATTTGAAATCAAACATACACTTGGCTTAATGATTGAAAGACCGATTAAGCGGCTTTGTCAATAAAAGTGTGCAAGTTTTTTTCTAACTTACACACTTTATTTTACAAGCTCAAAACCACCGGCTGAGCCGGTGGTTATTATTGTTTTTGTAGCTTTTACTTCTCGTCTCTCCAGTTCTTGACTTCGCCGAGAAGCCAGTTCGCCCATTTGTCAACACCTTCGCCGGTCTTGGCGCAGATCATGAATACCTTGGCGTTCGGGTTGCGGCGCTTTATATATTCCTTGCACTTCTCGACATCAAAGTCGAAATAGGGGAGAACATCAATCTTGTTGATGATAACAACATCGCAGATAGAGAACATTAGAGGATACTTGAGCGGCTTGTCGTCGCCCTCGGGTACGGAGAGGATCATCGCATTTTTAACGGCTCCCGTGTCGAACTCTGCGGGGCAGACGAGGTTGCCGACATTCTCGAGTATCGCGAGTTCAACATCGCCGGTCTCGAGTCCGTCAAGACCCTGTCTTGTCATCTCGGCGTCGAGGTGACACATTCCGCCGGTGTGCAGCTGAATTGCCTTGACTCCCGTCTCGGCGATTCTCTTCGCGTCAACATCGCTGTCTATGTCCGCCTCCATAACGCCTATCTTGACCTTGTCTTTCAGCGCGGCGATAGTCGCCTTGAGGGTAGTCGTTTTGCCTGCTCCGGGCGAGGACATGAGGTTGAGCAGGAATACGCCCTTCTCTTTGAGCTCGCGGCGCAGCTTGTCCGCCTGCTCGTCGTTATTTTTAAACACGCTTTGTTTGATTTCGAGAATTCTTACTTCGTCCATGTTTTTTCACCTGTTTTCAGATTGTTTTATTATATTTTATCCCGTTACGGCGGCGGTGTCAACAAATCTGCGCCGTATTTTACATATCATTCATATAAGACGCCCCGCTCTGTCGAACGGGGCAACTGTTATTTGTTGAGTATTGATATTGCGTCGGTTATGGTCTTTTCGTGAGCCTGCATACCGTACTTGTCGACCTCTTTTTTGTTCTTCTCGCCGTGGGTCAGGCATCCTGCGCCGCCGATGCATCCGCCGATGCACGCCATGCCCTCGATGAAGTTCGCGTCGAGCATACCCTTGCTCTTCCTGAGCAGAGCCGCGCGGCAGGCTTCGATTCCGTCGCAGGAGCAGGCTTTGAGATCAAAGTCCTCAATGCCGTGTTCCTTGAGTCCCTGCGCCACCGCATCGGCAAGACCGCCGCAGCGGGCGAATATTCTGCCGAAATACGATGCGTTGTCAAGAACATCTTCGGAGAGGGTCATTATATCAATATCTCTGCTGTCGAACAGAGCCTGAAGCTCTTCGAAAGTCATCGCCGCGTCAATATAGGGCTTGACCTCATCCTTCTGAACCTCCGCTTTCTTTGCCGTGCAGGGACCGATGAATACAACCTTGCAGGGCGCCTCATGTTCTTTGATATATTTGGATATAGTCGCCATGGGGGAAAGATTGTGGGAAATGAACGGCTTGAGATCCGGGAAGGATTTTTTGATGTAGTTAACAAACGCGGGGCAGCATGAGCTTGTTAAGAAGCCTTTCTCCGCCAGCTCTTCGGACTCTGCGTATGCGACCATGTCCGCGCCGAGAGCGGCTTCGATAACCGTGTGGAAGCCAAGCTCCTTGAGTCCCTTTATGACCTGACCGAGCTTCGCGTATGTAAACTGACTTGAAATCGAAGGCGCAACAACTGCGAACACTTTGTATTTAGTGTTGTTCTCGCTCTTCTTTATAATATCAATAACATCGAGCATATATGACTTGTCCGTTATCGCACCGAACGGGCACTGGTAGACGCATGCGCCGCAGGATATGCACTTGTCGTAGTTTATCGCCGCCGCCTTGTTCTCGTTCATGCTGATAGCCTTTATCTTGCACGCCATCTCGCAGGGGCGCTTTCGGTTTATAATCGCGGTGTAGGGGCAGACTCTGGAGCACGCGCCGCACTCCTTGCACTTCGTCTTGTCGATATGCGCAACGTGCTCGCGGTCAAATGAGAGTGCGCCGAAGCGGCAGACATCCTCACAGCGGTGGGCGAGGCATCCGCGGCAGGCGTTGGTGACTTCGTATCCGCCCATGGGACACTCGTCGCAGGCGATGTCGATAACCTCTATAATGTTCGGGTTGCTGCCGATAGCTATCTTGACTCGCTCGCTGAGTATCGCTCTTTCTTTGTAGACACAGCAGCGCATGGTCGGCGTGTTGCCGGGGACGATGGTTTTCGGTATCTCGAAAAGATTTTCAAGCAGCGTGTCGTTCCATGCAAGCCGCGCGACCTCGCGCAGGACTTTATATTTAAGATACTGTACCTTAGTGTCGAATTTTCTCATTGATATCCCCCTTAGAAATAGCTGACCTTGACTCTCTTGCCCATCTCTTTGAGGCAGGCGCAGAGCTCCTTGACGAGGTTCATCTTTATATTGAAATTGATAGGCAGATCGGGATTCTGATGAGCCGGGTTGACGGCTCTGCCGACATAGAAGTTGATGTCGGTAGCCTCCTCGAACAGCATGCGGCATATGAGTGAAGCGCCATCGCGCTTGAAGCCCCATTCCTCATACAGTTCATTCTTGCCTAACGCATCTTTGGCATACTCAATGACCTTGTTTATCGTTATGACTCCCTCGGTCACCAGATCAACGCCCTCGATCTCCGCGATCGGCGGAACATCGCTCTGCTCAAAATTGAGGCTCGCCTTGAGCGGCTTACCCAGATATTTGGCGGCGATGGACGAAGTTGTGCCGCCGCAGATGATGTGCTTGCCCTCTTTCGAGAAGAAGAGCGACATCATTCGGTCGCAGTCGTCGGGATTGCGCGGCGGGCCGAAGAGAAGGTTCATCGGTTCGCGCTTGCGTATCTTGACAACGCAAGCAGTCGCATCGTCTCCTGGATGACCGCCGTAGAGCTTGTCGCACTCGTCAACGAGCATCGTCGAAAGCGTTTTCGCCGTGTATCCGACAGGCACAAGCCCAGACATGAAGTCCGCGATATCGTCGCGCTTCCAGCCGAAGTTGAAAGCTGTTCCGATTCCCGCGTGCGGGCAGCCGTCGCTCATCGCAACGAAAACATCACCCTCCTGAAGCTTTATCTGCGACTTGAAAATGCTCTTTCCGCCGATGCTGAGCTCCGTCTCCGTATATTTGAACGGTTCGCAGTCGCGTATCATTATAACGTGCGGATTGTCGTACTGTATTATCTCGGCAGTTTCGTTGTTTATGAGATGTATGATGGTGAAGGTCGAATAGGCGACTCCGCGCACCGAGCATATCGGCAGCGTTGCGGCTATGGTTGACACGCACTCCTCGAGCGGCAGACCCTCGGCCATCATGGTCGATATTATTTTTGAGGTGAGGGTGGAGAGAATGCTGGCTTTTACGCCGCTTCCGAGTCCGTCCGCGAGCACGATGACAGTTGAATTTTCGTCCTGTTCAATTATGTCAACGTGGTCGCCGCAGAGCTGTTCGCCCTCGTGGTTTATACTCTTCCAGCCTATCTCGGCGCAGAGGTTATTCATTGCTGATCGACTCCTTGAGCTTGGATAGCGCTATCTTGGTTTCCGCCGCAGTCTCGCCGAGCAGGGACGCAATCTCCTGGACGATGCGCATCTGCTTGTCAACGACCTTGTCGGCTATTTCGACGGTCTGGCGGCTGATGTTTTCTTTCTGCTCGCGCACCGTCTCCTCCTGCGTAACGTCGCGCATTATGCAGATGAGCAGGCGGTATTCCTTATCGTATATTATGGTTTCCTCAACATACTTGTCGTATTCGGCGAGGTACATGGGCTTGTCGTGTATATTTCTGCCCGTCTGAAGAACGGTGAGGAAATCCTGCGGGTCGAGCACGCGCACAACGCCGTCTCCGAGAATATCAGAGGGTGAGCGGAGATTCATGATTTTGAGCGCAGCTTTATTTATCTGCTGAACCTCAAGCTTTTCGTTGAGGAGAATAAGTCCGTTCGGAGTGTTGCGCACGATGTTGTCCGAAAAGCTCTCGGCCTTGTCCTTGAGATAGGGCAGGCACATGGATATCTCGGCCTTGCCGTGATATATCGCGATAGCCTTTTCGCGGCAGGTGTTGTAGCCGCAGGAGCCGCAGTTGAGCTCGTCCGAGGGCTTCGTCTTGCCCATGCGGTGAAGAATCTCGGTTATTTCGGCCTCCGACGGGGGCTGAAGCTTGCGCTCGATGACGGTGAAGTTTTTCTGCAGCGAGTAGCTGTCGGGCTGCTCGACCTCAAAGTCTTTTTTGCCCGCGAACCGAGCTACCGCCATGTAGTCCTTGACGGGCGCGCGGTGGAATTTCTCCATTACCGGGCCGCCTATGCAGCTGCCGGAGCAGGCGGACATCTCGATAAAGCAGTTATGTATCTTGCCGTCCTCAATATCCTTGAGCGCGGCTATGCAGTTCTCAACGCCGTCTATTGCCATATAGGTGTATTTCGGATTATCCTGCGCCATGGTCTTGAGTATGCCGCCGGTCGTCGGGAAAAAGCGCGCGCGGCTGTGCTCGTCGGAGTCCGTCTCGCGGTTAAGCTCAACGCCCGCCGATTTAAACCAGCTTGTCAGCTCGTCAAAGGTCAGAACCGAGTCAACTATGCCCTCATAGTATTGCGCCTCATCCTTTTTGGCAACGCAGGGGCCGACAAAAACGGTCTTTGCGTTCGGGTATCTGCGCTTTATGTCCTTGCAGTGAGCCTGCATGGGGGAGAGCACGTTTGCAAGAAACGGCAGCTCCGCAGGAAAATATTTTTGAATGAGCAGGTTAATAGAGTGGCAGCAGGAGGAGATTATGATATCTCTCGTGTCGCTGTCTACCATGTGCTCATATTCTGTCTTGACTATTGTTGCGCCGACGGCGGTCTCCTCGGCGTCGAAAAAGCCGAGCTTTTTTATCGCGTCGCGCATAGCGTTTATGCCCACGCCCTCATAGTTCGCTATAAAGGACGGGGCTAAGCTGACGATGACCGGGTCGCTGCCCTGGAGCAGGACTTTTACCTTCTCGGTCTCGTCAACTATCTGCTTTGCATCCTGCGGGCACACGACAAAGCACTGTCCGCAGAGAATACATTCGTTGCCGATAATATATGCCTGATTGCCCGAGAAGCGAATAGACTTCACCGGGCAATGGCGTATGCATTTATAACAGTTTTTGCAGTTGGATTTTTTAAGAGTCAGGCAGTCCATGCCGTCACACCCTCTCTTCCCTTATCCGTTTTAGTACCTTCTCCTCGAAGAAGCTGTTGAACCCCTCGGGCGTTATTCCGGTATATACATCGTCGTCAACCGATATGGTTACGCCCTCTCGGTTGCACCTGCCGGTGCAGAAGCTGCCGGCAAGTGTAACATCGTTTTCGAGGTCATATTTTTTCAGAGCGTCCTCAAACAGCCCGACTAACTTTTCCGAGCCCTTGAGGTGGCAGGCGGAGCCTACGCAAATCTGGATAATCATATGCTTCAAACCTTTGCAAGAACGTTTTCGTTGAAGAAATCCCTGACCGTGTCGGGCTTCACGGAGAAGAAGTCGTCGTCTACCGTGACGCACACACCCTGCTGGCATTTGCCCATGCAGAAGGTGCCGGAGAGCTCAACCTTGTCGTTAAGGTCGTTTTCTTTTATAAGATACTGGAGCTGTTCGACAACCTGGCGTGAGCCCTTTATGTGGCAGGAGGAGCCGATGCAAACGGTTATTTTCATTTGTTTCACCTCTTTCACGAGTAGTCAACGACATCGATCCACGAGTGAAGGAATTCGCGCTCAGCAGCGTTGCCCTTTACCGTCTGTGATGCGGCGACGATGGGCATCCATTTCTGGACATACTGTATTGCGGTATCGCTCTTCTCGCAGAAAAGATTCAGATACTTCTTCGCCGCGTCAATATCCCCGTTGAGCCAGAAGAGGAGATAGGTGCGTGCGGCGTCGGCGGAGGCGTTGCCCTGGGTAGCGTGCGACCAGTCTATGATATAGGGCGTGCCGTCGTCGGTGATTATAACGTTCGAGGGGTTGAAGTCGCCGTGGCAGACCTTGTTGTGCTTGGGCATAGACTCAAGGCGGGTGTGCAGGTCATATCTGACCGTTGCGGAAAGGTCTGTCTGGCAGATTTTCCTGTTCATCTTATCCTTGAGCTTGTTAAGCAGGGGACAGGTCTTTGACTGTATCTCAAGCTGGATATCCACGAAGAGGTTGAGATATTCGTCCTTCTTCTCGGGATTCTCCTGCATCAGCTGTGCGAGCGTCTTGCCCTTGATATAGTCGGACACTATCGTCCATTTGCCGTCGATGACCGTAACCTCGAGGACCTTGGGAATGTTGAGCCCCGTCTCCTCGATACGCGCCTGGTTGAGCGCCTCGTTGAGCACGTCTGCCTTGGAATAACCCTCGTTAAAAACCTTGAGACAGCGATCGCCGTCGCGGTAAACCGTCTTGTTGTTTCTTACTGCTATAATTCTGTCAAGATTCATTGTGAACCCTCCTTATGCCTTGTTCTTGCCGTTTTCCGCTCTGCGGTAGGCCTGCTTGAAGTTGTGAGCGCTGTCGTCCTCGGCGATGTCCGCCTCGGTCGGCATGGGCTTCTCTTCAAAATGCTTCTTGCCGTAGTATGCGTTGAGGTACATCTGCTTTATCTCGCTCATGAGCGGGTATCTCGGGTTTGCGCCGGTGCACTGATCGTCGAATGCGTTCTCGGTCATCTCGTCGAGAGTTTCGAGGAAGTATTTCTCGTCAATGCCGTAGTCCTTTATGCTCTTCTTTATTCCGACACGCTCCTTGAGCTCGTTTATGGCCTTTATAAGTCTCTCAAGCTTCTCCTTGTCGTTCTTGCCGCCGAGTCCGAGGCTGTCGGCAACCTCTGCGTAGCGGGCAAGGGTGTGCGGGTGATCGTACTGCGGGAAGGTGCCCATCTTTGCGGGAGCTTCCGCCGCGTTGAAGCGGAGAACCTCTTCAATCATCAGCGCGTTTGCAACGCCGTGGGGGAGGTGGTGATAAGCGCCGAGCTTATGCGCCATGGAGTGGCAGACGCCGAGGAAAGCGTTCGCAAAAGCCATACCTGCCATTGTTGCGGCGTTCGCCATCTTTTCGCGGGCTTCGACATCGGTCTGGCCGTTCTCGTATGCGCGGGGCAGATAGTCGAATATGACCTTGAGCGCCTGCTTTGCGAGTCCGTCGGTGTAGTCGGTAGCCATAACGGAAGCGTAAGCTTCGAGCGCGTGAGTGACTGCGTCGATACCGGAGGCGGCGGTCAGTCCCTTGGGGGCGCTCATGTGGAAGTCGGTGTCAACTATTGCCATGTTGGGCATGAGCTGATAGTCGGCAAGGGGATACTTTATGCCGGTGGTCTCGTCGGTGATAACGGCGAACGGGGTTACCTCACTGCCGGTACCTGCCGAGGTCGGGATGGCGATGAAATATGCCTTTTCACCCATCTTCGGGAAGGTGTAGACACGCTTGCGGATATCAATAAAGCGCATAGCCATATCCATGAAGTCCGCCTCGGGATGCTCGTAGAGAACCCACATGATTTTTGCCGCATCCATCGCGGAGCCGCCGCCGAGAGCGATTATCGTGTCGGGCTCGAAGGCTCTCATCTGCTCAACGCCCTTTTCGGCGCACTGGAGAGTCGGGTCGGGAGCAACGTCGCCGAAGGTCGCGTGTACTATGCCCATCTCGTCGAGCTTATCGGTTATCGGCTTGGTGTAGCCGTTTTTGTAAAGGAAGTTGTCGGTGACTATGAACGCTCTCTTCTTGCCCATGATGTTCTTGAGCTCATCGAGAGCGACGGGCAGGCAGCCCTTCTTGATATAGACCTTCTCAGGTGCTCTGAACCAAAGCATATTCTCTCTCCTCTCAGCCACGGTCTTGATGTTGATAAGATGCTTGACGCCGACGTTCTCGCTGACGCTGTTGCCGCCCCATGAGCCGCAGCCGAGGGTGAGCGAGGGCGCGAGCTTGAAGTTGTAAAGATCGCCGATACCGCCGTGGGAGGAGGGGGTGTTGACGAGAATACGGCAGGTCTTCATGCGCGCCGCGAACTCGTCGAGCTTCTCATGCTCGGTTATTTCATTGAGATATATTGAAGACGTGTGGCCGTAGCCGCCGTCTGCAATAAGCTGTTCAGCCTTGTTGAATGCGTCGTGAATGTCCTCAGCCTTGTACATTGCAAGCACGGGGGAGAGCTTCTCGTGGGCGAACTCCTCGGAGAGCTCGACGCTCTCGACTTCGCCGATGAGTATCTTCGTACCCTCGGGAACGGTCACTCCTGCGAGCTCCGCGATTTTGACCGCCGATTGACCGACTATCTTTGCGTTGAGCGCGCCGTTTATAAGAATGGTCTTTCTGACTTTCTCGGTCTCCTCGGAGTCGAGGAAGTAGCATCCGCGAGCCGCGAACTCTGTCTTAACTGCGTCGTAGACATTCTGATGAACTATAACGGACTGCTCGGAAGCGCAGATCATGCCGTTATCGAAGGTCTTGGAGTGGATTATCGAGTTGACCGCGAGGACGATATCCGCCGTCTCGTCGATGATGGCGGGCGTGTTGCCGGCGCCGACGCCGACTGCGGGCTTGCCGGAGGAATATGCCGCCTTGACCATTCCGGGGCCGCCGGTGGCGAGGATTATATCCGCCTCTTTCATAACGAGGTTCGTCATCTCAAGGCTCGGAGTGTCGATCCACTCAATGATGCCATCGGGTGCGCCTGCCTTGACTGCCGCGTCGAGAATTACCTTTGCGGCCGCCGCGGTTGATTTCTTGGCGCGGGGATGGGGGCTGATGATGATAGCGTTTCTCGTTTTAAGGGCAAGCAGGCACTTGAATATAGCGGTGGAAGTTGGGTTCGTTGTGGGTATGACCGCCGCGATAACGCCGACGGGCTCGGCAATCTTCTTTATGCCGTATGCCTTGTCCTCTTCAATTATACCACAGGTTTTTGTGTTTTTGTAGGCATTGTAAATATATTCTGCCGCGTAGTTGTTCTTTATGACCTTGTCTTCAACAACGCCCATGCCTGTCTCTTCGACCGCCATCTTTGCAAGCGGTATTCTCGTTTTATTTGCGGCGGAAGCGGCGGCGAGGAAAATTTTGTCTACCTGCTCCTGGGTGTAAGTCGAAAACTTCTTCTCTGCTTCTTTGAGCGAAGTGAGAGCTGATTCAAGTGTTTCAACGCTGTCGATGATTTTTCTTTCGTTGTTCATGATTTTTATCCCCCTAAACGGTTTACTGTTTTATCTGTGTTTTCAGGTGTGCGAGCGAGAGAGCCATGTTTTCGTATTGGATCGCTACGCCCTCAGGTGCGGTGAGTTTGCACGGCGCAAAGCTCATTATGGCTTTTATGCCGCTTTGACAGAGCTTGTCGCATACTTCCTGCGCCGCCTTTGCCGGCACTGTAATTACTCCGATGCTGACATTGTTTTCTTTGCAGAAATCGTGTAGTCCGTCAATCGGCAGTATCGGTTTTCCGCTTGCGTTATTCTGCGAAACATCCGTATCGAACGCCGCGAGAATGTCAAGCCCGTAGTCGGAAAATCCGCCGTAGTCGAGCAGCGCCCTTCCGAGCTTTCCCGCGCCGACTATCACCGTTTTGCCGTTGCGGCTGTCGATGAGACATTCAAGGCTCGCTTTGAGGTCGGATACGGTGTAACCTATCCTCGGCTTGCCGGAGCCGCATATCGCTCCGAGATCCTTTCGAACCTGAACTTCGCCGAAGCCCAATGCCTTTGCTATCGTTGTCGCCGAGACCGTTTCGACATCTTGCGGCAGACTCTCAATAAATTTGAGATAAACAGGGATGCGCCCCAGAGCAGCTCTGGACACGTCCGTAGTTTTCATGCTGCACCTCCCGAAAAGTAGTAGTCTGACTTCTGACCAATACTATTCTATCGCATAACGGGGCAAAAGGGAATTACGACTTTTATATATCGATATTATTGATATCGATATACCTTTACCTTTATTTGGCATAGTTTACAGATAGTGGGGGATATTCAGTTTTTTTATGGTGTTATTAACCTGAAACGAACTCTTTTTTTGCGTTTCCGTCGAGATCTTTCCAGACAAATTTTTTGTTTTCGAGCGTCATGTAGCCGTGATGGCTGTCCTCTTTCGGTATCGAAACCGAACCGGGATTCATATATGTATAGTCTTCATGCTCAACGCACTTCGGAACATGCGTGTGCCCGTGCAGGAGAATGTCGCCTTTCTTTATTGGCGGAAGATTATTTTCGTTGTATATATGTCCGTGCGTTGCATAAGTAATGCTGTTCCCTAGGTCTATTATCGCATAGTCGGCGAGAACCGGGAATTTCAGCACCATCTGGTCGACTTCAGCTTCGCAGTTTCCGCGCACGCAGAGAATCTCATCTTTCATCGCGTTGAGCATTTCGATGACCTCTTTGGGAGCGTAGCCCTCCGGCAGGTCGTTTCGCGGGCCGTGATAGAGTATATCGCCGAGCAGAAGCATGCGGTCGGCGTTCTCGGCCTTGTATCTTTCAAGCATCTTTCGGCAGTAGTACGCGCTGCCGTGAATGTCGGATGCTATAAACCATTTCATTTTATATTTTCTCCTTTATCCGAAAGTCTTTCGCTTCGCTTTGACAAGCTGCTCTATAAACATGTTGTCAAGATCGGTCAGCTCATAATCCTTGCGATGAACCAACACATCTTTATATTTGCGTGTGTTCTCCGGGCAGACTCGCTGGATGAGCCCGTATCTGTCGAGAAGCTCCTGCGGAATGGGGGAGACCCACATGAAAGTGTCGGGGTTGCGCGAGAGCAGTTCAAACTGACTTGCTCTCTCGAACACGAATATGCGCCTTTGCGAATTGTCCGGCAGTTCTTCTTTCTTGACTTCGGACAGCGGAAGGGACGGCACATACGGATCGGCGTGTGCTATCTCGATGCGGTCGCGGAGATCGTCGAAGGTAATGTCCTCTTTCTCTGCGAGCGTGCTGTTCTTACTCATGAGCAGAACATATTGAAACTCGGTTATAAGCTCGTAGGTGAGTCCTTTTTCGTCGAATGTCGATTTGTAATATTTGTCGTATCCTTCGGCGTAGCGGATTATGCAGAGCTTGTATTCATCCTGGAGAATGTTCTTCATCGAGCGCATTGAGTTAGTCTCTTTGTAGAATATCTCAACCGGCGTGTCCTTGTCGAGAAGCTTTGAAAACTCGGCGAATGCGTCGGTCACATAGCTCGCCCTCGGCACGGATATCGAGAATTTTTTCTTCTCGGTCGTACCCTTGCTGAACACTTCTTCGATAGCGTCGACCTGACGGAGTATCGAGCGGGCGTAACGAACAAAAACCTCGCCGTCCGGCGTCAGCACCATTCCCTTTGCGCTTCGGTCGAATATGGTAACTCCGAGGCTCGCTTCGAGCTCTTTTATCGCTCTGCTGAGGTTGGGCTGGCTGACATAGAGCTTCTCAGAAGCTTTGTTTATAGACCCGGTCTCAGCCACTTCAACTGCGTATTTCAGATGAACAAGATTCATGCTGTGTCCTCCTGTGGATTGCGCCGATAAGATAGGCGGTTGAATGCAACACTATATATGTAAATATAATACCACATATATGCCGCAAAATCTACAACATTATAATAGCTCATCAGCAAGAAATCAATAGCAATATAAAAACACAAAAAATATCCGCAGAGCTTAGTCTGCGGATAAAACTTTTGCGGTTATACGGTTGCTTCTTCTTTGCTTTCTCTGTGCGAGAACATCGGATTTTCGGGCGAGAATATGTTCACGGCGCGGTGGAGAACCTTGAGGTCTACCTGTGTTGCTTCGCCGCCGCATTCTCCGTCAAGCGTCCATATCTCGGGCTTTTCAAATGTGAGCTTTACTTCGGAAGCTTTTATGTATATAAGAGAGTCGCCGTCGAAGTCGCGTTTCATTATTCTGTGGAGCATGTTGAACGCCGCAAGCGGATTAGAGAGCTTGCGCACGAGCAGAAGCTCAAACTGACCGTCGTCAAGCTTGACATCATCTTTGTCAAATTTGAAAAGTCCCGCAACAGAAGTGGAATTTGAAAACGAGCCGAAATAGAAATCGTCCTCAAGCACATTTCCGTCATATTCTATTTTAATGTGTCTCGGCTTGACATCGGCGAGAGCGGGGATAAGATGCAGGAAAAAGCCGTTTATCATATATGCGCTGTATCCGAGCAGATTTTTCATCTTCTGCGGGGTGCTGTATGATATCTTTGTGCCGGGGCCGAAGCAGGCGACATATGAAAACTGATGTCCGTTGTAGTCGCCGACATCGTATCCGTTCGTGTGCCCCGAGGCGATAAGCTCGGCGGCTTCGTTGAGCTTTGTCGGTATTCCGAGCGTCACTGCGAGGTCGTTTGTCGAACCCATCGGCAGATAGCCTATCGGAATATTTGCTCCCGCGCTCATCAGTCCGTTTATAGTCTCGTTGAGCGTGCCGTCTCCGCCGCAGCAGATAACAAGGTCGTGTCCCTCTGCAAAGTCGCGCGCTATATTCACTGCGTCGCCCTGGCAGGTGGTGTATTTGATGGTGAAGTCAAAAACGCCGTCCGGAAAGGCGTTGATTATCTCACCGAGATCTGATCTCGTTCTGTTCTTTCCCGCGCAGGGATTGACTATCAGAAGTGCTTTTTTTCGTCTGTTTTCTGCTGCATTATTCATTTTTGTGCGGCCTCCCAAGTGTTCCCATATAATGACCGCGACAATCGTACCACTCGAATTTAAACAAATTGTGAACAAGTGTCTCGCAACGAAAAATATTCGGTAAAAAATTCTGATATATACTATATAGAAATAAAATCGGTGCTATAATAGTCGAAAAAGTCCGCGGAGGTTTATGATGATAAGAAATGTGCTCTTTGACTTGGATGATACGCTCTTCGATTTTCATAAGGCGGAGAAAATAGCCCTCACGAAAACACTTGTGCATTTCGGCATCGACCCGACCGAGGAGACACTGGCTCTCTACAGCACAATAAACGCAGCCCATTGGAAGCGCCTCGAACTCGGCGAAATCTCGCGCGAAGAAGTTAAAGTCGGGCGCTACCGCGAGCTGTTTAAAACGATAGGCGTCGAGTGCGATCCCGTAAAGGCGACTGCGTATTATGAAAGTATGCTCGCAATCGGCCACTATTTTATGCCCGGCGCGCCCGAGCTGCTCGAGGAGCTTTACAGAAAGTATAGACTTTATATAGTCTCAAACGGCACCGCAAAGGTACAAGAGGGCAGGATAGGAAGCTCCGGAATCGCAAAATATATGGACGGTATATTTATCTCTCAGATTCTCGGCGCCAATAAGCCGGACAAGCAGTTCTTTGATATCTGTTTTGCGGAAATACCCGATTTTTCGCTCAGCGAGACGGTCATAATCGGAGACAGCCTGAGCTCTGACATAAAAGGCGGCATAAACGCCGGAATAACAACCGTCTGGTTCAATCCCAAGGGAATAGAAAACGACAGCGACATAAAGCCGGATTATACAATAAAAGAGCTTTCTGAAGTTCTCGGCTTGCTTTCTCAGATCAGCGCGAAAATATGAGACACGGCAAAACACAATATAAGCCCTGCGGCGGTCGGCAGAAGTGCGGCGATAACAGCCCATTTCATGCTGCCCGTCTCTTTTTTTACCGTTATCAGCGTTGTTGAGCACGGCCAGTGGAAAAGCATGAATATTATCACGCATATGGCTGTTTTTATGTCCCAGCCGTTTGCTGTAAGCAGTGTGTGCAGTGCGGCGCCGTCAGTCTGTGAGATGCCGCTGTCGGCGAGATAGCCCATGAGCATTATCGGCACAACAGTCTCGTTTGCCGGGAATCCGAGAATGAACGCAGTCAGAATGACTCCGTCCATGCCGAATAGATGCGCAAGCGGGTCGAGAAAATCCGAACAGTATGAAAAAATGCTTGTGCCGCTTATTTTTATGTTCGCGCTAATCCATATTATAAGCCCGGCGGGAGCTGCAACAGCCGCGGCACGCCCCAGCACAAAGAGCGTGCGGTCGAATACGGAGCGCACTATAACTTTGCCTATCTGAGGTCGGCGATACGGCGGCAGCTCGAGCGTGAATGATGAAGGTACTCCGCGAAGTATCGTCTTTGAAAGCAGGGAACACGCCGCAAAGGTCGCAAAGACTGACAGAACTATGAGCGCCGTTAGCAGAGCGGCTCCGGCAAACGAGTCAAACGGAGCGGGCAGTGCGCCGACGATAAACAGTGAAATCAGCGATATCAGCGTCGGGAATCGCCCGTTGCACGGCACGAATCCGTTCGTGACTGCCGCCATGAGGCGCTCGCGCGGCGAATCGATTATCCGACATCCCGTAACTCCTGCCGCGTTGCAGCCGAATCCCATGCACATTGTTAATGCCTGTTTTCCGCACGCGCCGGATTTCTTGAACCTGTGGTCGAGATTGAAAGCTACCCTTGGAAGATATCCTGAATCTTCGAGCAGCGTGAACAGCGGAAAGAATATCGCCATCGGCGGGAGCATGACCGCAACGACCCATGTGAGCACTCTGTATACTCCGTCAATGAGCGCGCTCGTCAGAATATCGGGAGCGTTTATCAAATATAGTAATTGCCGCAGTTTTGCCCCGAGCGCGTCAAAAGCCGAAAACAGCAGATTTGACGGATAGTTGGCCCCGTATACAGTGAGCCACAGCACGGTGGCGAGAAGCAGGAGCATGGCGAAAATCCCGGCACGTCCCGTGAATATGCGGTCGAGCTTTCTGTCTGCCGCCGAGTGTTTTGCGCTTGTTGTGACGCATTTTTTGAATATATCTTCAGCCCTCATAACGGCGGCTATTGCCGCTTTGTCGCGTATCATTTCATGCGTAAGCCCGAATCTGTCAATTACTTCATTTGCGAGCTTTGCCTCATCTTGCGCCGGGTCGGGAGCTTCAATTTCTCTCGAGAGTATTCGCATTGCATCGCGCCGCGGGTGGCTTGAATTTTTGCTCAGAGCGGGCGTGAGTATTTTTAGTGCTTCTTCGATTCCGCTCCCATAATGCACAGGCTCTATGGGAGCGGACTTTTTTGATATTACCGAGTCAACTGCGTCAATCAGCTCGTCGAGCCCCTTGCCGCTGCGCGCGCTCGTTCCGATTACGGGTACACCGAGCTCGAGCGACAGAGCGGGAATATCAACTGATATCTTCTTTCTCTTCGCCTCGTCCATGAGATTAATGCAAACGACAGTGCGCGGAGTTATTTCAATTATTTGCAAAACAAGATTTAGATTTCGCTCAAGGCATGTTGCGTCGCAAACAACTATGCAGGCGTCGGCATTTTCGCTGAGTATAAAGTCCCGCGCCACTTCCTCTTCAACCGAGTGCGTGAAGAGTGAGTATGTGCCGGGAAGATCGACCAGAATATGATTCTTTCCGTTTTTTCTGAACGACCCGCAGGCGGTGGCAACTGTTTTTCCCGTCCAGTTGCCGGTGTGCTGATTCATGCCGGTCAGAGCGTTGAACACCGTGCTTTTGCCGACGTTCGGATTCCCGGCGAGGGCTATCACAATATCGCCGGGATCAGATTTGAGAGCGGGCGTATTTGTGTCTATGCTATGCTTTCCCGTTGAAGTGCGCGTCAATCCCAATTTTACCGCCTCCGCGCCGTCATATCTTGCTGACCGCTATTTTTGCGGCGTCTTCGCTTCTGAGTGCTATGACCGCGCCGCGAATTAAATACGCCGCCGGGTCGCCGGATATCGCTTTGCCGAGGCATTCGACGCGCGTTCCGTCGATAAGACCGATGTCCTGCATTCTGCGCCGGTCGTTCGCGCCGAAGCCGAGTTTGTTTACATATGCCTGTTCGCCGACCGATAATGTATTCAAAGAGACAAGACTCATAATTTGATTCACCCTTTAATATAAGTTTACCCGGGGAAAGAAAGTTTCCCGATACCATAATATCGGCATCTGCGAAAAGGGTGAATGAGCGTGGACGGCGGCGAAAAATTTTTTACTTTCAACGGCAGCGAATACAGGGGAGAATACGGACTCACGGCGTCGCAGGAGGATTATCTTGAGATGATTTGCCGCAACTGTCCTCAGTCCGGCTCGGTTCGCCTCGGCGTGCTCGCGCGAAAGATAAATGTCAGCGAATCGTCCGCATCTAAAATGGTGCATAAGCTCAGCAAGACAGGGCTCGTGACATTTGAAAAATACGGAACAATATATCTCACCAAGCGAGGAAGGAGAATAGGGGAGTATCTTATCTTTCGCCACGATGTTATAGAGAGCCTGTTGCGCCGAATGAATTCGAGTGAATCCGAGCTGCGCCAGACCGAGCTTATTGAACACTTTCTCGACAGAAGAACTGTCGAAAATATATCCCGCTTTCTCGAGATACACCGATAAGGCTTTATCGATACATTTGCGCTTATATTTTTTGCACTTGAGTGTAATTTTTGACATATAATGCTAAAATATAAAATAAAACGCATTTTAATGTGCTATCATACACTCTGTAATAATGCAAATGGAGGGAAAACACTCATGGCAGAAAAAAAGACAGTGTTTCTCACCGGCGCTTCCGGCCATATGGGCTGGGCAGGCTTCAAAGAGCTTTACAGCAAAAAAGACAAGCTCAACATAGTCCTGCTTCTTCGCGACAGTGAGAAAAACAGAAAGAAATTCGCAAATTACCTTAATGATCCCAGCGTTAAGATCGTCTGGGGCGACCTGAAGAAATATGACGATGTTCTCAAGTGCGTTGAGGGTTCTGATTATGTTCTCCATGTCGGCGGAATGGTCTCGCCTTCGGCTGACTATTATCCGACAAAGACCATTCAGACCAACACCACTGCTGCTAAGAACATAGTTGACGCCGTTAAGGCTCAGCCCAACAAGGACGACATCAAGGTCGTTTACATCGGCACCGTTGCTCAGACGGGCGACAGAAACGCTCCTATCCATTGGGCAAGAACCGGTGACCCGATTAAAATCAGCATCTACGATCACTATGCGATAAGCAAGACCATCGCCGAGAGCATTTTCGCCGAGTCCGGTCTTAAGCATTGGGTATCGCTCCGCCAGTCCGGTATCCTTTATCCCGACATCCTCAAGAACATCGACCCCATCATGTTCCATGTTCCGATAAACGGCGTGCTTGAGTGGGCAACTGTTGAGGATTCCGGCCGCCTTCTTGCAAACATCTGCGAGCCCGACGTTCCCGAGGACTTCTGGAGAAAGTTCTACAACATCGGCAGCGGTAAGGAATACAGACTCACCAACTTCGAGTTCGAGGAGCTGCTCCTCGGCACTCTCGGCATCGGCTCCACCAAGAAGCTCTTTGATGCCAACTGGTTCATCCTCCGCAACTTCCACGGTCAGTGGTATGCTGACTCGGATAAGCTCGAGGAGTACCTGCACTTCAGAGCCAACATCCCCGTGAAGGCATACTTCAAGCAGATGATGACTCAGGTTGCACCTTACTATAAACTCGCTTTCCTTGCAAAGCCCTTCGCTGGTATTCTCAAGAAGACCTTCATGAAGAAGCTTGCAAACACCGAGATTTACGGCACCATGTGGTGGATCTCCAACAATGTTGAAGACAGAATCACCGCTTACTATGGCTCCAAGAAGAACTGGGAAGCTATCGGCAACTGGGATACCTTCAAGATCGAGCGTCCCACCGAGGAAGTTACCCTTCTTGACCACGGTTATGATGAGAGCAAGCCCGAGAGCGAGCTTGACCTCGAGGATATGAAGAAGGCTGCTGCTTTCCGCGGCGGCGAGTGCCTCTCGACCGAGATGACCAAGGGCGACCTGTTCACTCCTCTCAAGTGGAAGTGCGCTCACGGCCACGAGTTTGAGATGACCCCGAACCTTGTTCTCAAGGGCGGCCATTGGTGCCCGAAGGAGCTTCCCTCCGACAGCGAAGGCAAGAAGTTCCACTGGGCATATGATGCCGAGGCAAAGGTCAACCCGTTCTTTGCTCAGGTTTGGTATCCCCTCCACGATAAGGACGAGAACAACGAGTACGACGAGCGTATATTCAAGGGCTTCAGCGGCTTCGAGAATATATAATCGCTTAAAAAATCAAATTTTTTGGGAGCTGCTCAGAAATGGGCGGCTCTTTTTTTATTTGCTTTGGCGCGGTTTGGATAAATAATATAAAAGCGGTGTTGACAAATACCCCATGGGGGTATATAATCAAACTAAAGACAGAAACGGGAGATGACAGAATGGAAAATGAAAATAAATGCTGCGAATGCTGTCGGCATAAGTCGACGCCGCGGAGCGACGATACAGTAAAAGCTCTTCAAAACAGGCTCAGCCGGATAATCGGTCAGCTCGGCGGGATAAAAAATATGCTCGACGATAACCGATATTGCGGCGATATTCTTATTCAGCTTGCCGCCGCTCAGAATGCACTGAGAAATGTCGGCTATATTATACTCGAGGAGCATATGGAGACCTGTGTCGCCGAGGGTATAAAAAACGGCGACGATGAGGTCATAGCGGAGGCTGTGGAACTCATAAAGAAGCTCAAATGATCGGGGTGAGATAAATGGAAAAATTTGATGTTACCGGCATGACCTGTGCCGCGTGCAGCGCCCATGTTGAACGCGCGGTTCGCGGAGTTGAGGGTGTGAAAGAGGTGACGGTCAGTCTGCTGACAAATTCCATGACCGTCGATTTCTCCTCACCCGCCACTGCCGAGAAAATATGCTCAGCCGTATCTGCGGCGGGTTATGGCGCGTCGCCGCAGAATCAGGGCGGCAAAAAAGAAAACAAAAAAACATTGCTTGAAAGCAACGAGCCGAAAAAAATACTTCATAGGCTTATAGCCTCGGTCGTGCTGCTCCTCCCGCTGATGTATGTCTCGATGGGACATCTGATGTGGGGCTGGCCCGTGCCGCAGATATTTGCTTCGGATCCGCTTGCGATAGGACTTTATCAGCTCCTGTTGACGACAGCTGTTATGGTTATAAATCAGCGATTTTTCATCAGCGGAACCAAGAGCCTTTTTCACGGTGCGCCGAACATGGACACGCTAGTGTCGCTCGGAAGCGCGGCGGCTTATATATACAGCACAGCGGTGCTCTTTGAAATGTGCAACGCGGCGGTGAACGGCAATGTTCAGATGGCGATGCACCATCTTCACGGACTCTATTTTGAGTCTGCGGCAATGATACTGACGCTTATAACCGTCGGCAAATATCTTGAAGCCGTCAGCAAAGGGCGCACTACAGATGCGATAAAGAGCCTCATGGATCTCGCTCCGAAAACCGCCTGTGTGATAAGAGACGGCAAGGAGCAGGTTATACCCGCGGAGGAAGTCGTAAAAGGCGATACTTTCGTTGTCAGACCAGGCGAGAGCATCCCTGTTGACGGCAGAGTTATAAGCGGCGAGAGCGCGGTTGATGAATCGGCGCTTACCGGCGAGAGCATACCCGTAGATAAGGCGCCGGGCAGTCTCGTCAGCGCGGCTACGCTCAATCAGAACGGATTTCTTACTTGCGAAGCGACGCGTGTCGGCGAGGATACAACGCTCAGCCAGATAATAGATATGGTCGAAAATGCCTCGGCAACAAAAGCTCCGATAGCGAAAATCGCCGATAAAGTGTCCAGTGTATTCGTCCCGACTGTTATGGCGATAGCTCTTGCTGCGGGTGCGGCATGGCTCATTTCCGGGCGTCCGTTCAGCTTTGCGCTTGCCCGCGCAATAAGCGTTCTTGTTATCAGCTGTCCGTGCGCTCTCGGACTTGCAACTCCGGTCGCGATAATGGTCGGCAGCGGTATGGGCGCAAAGCACGGAGTGCTGTTCAAGACTGCGACCGCGCTTGAACAGACCGGAAAAATTCAGATAGTCGTCCTCGACAAGACCGGAACGCTGACTCAGGGCAAGCCGCAGGTCACCGATATCGTGCCTGCCGACGGATTTAATAATGATTCGCTGCTGAAACTCGCGGCTTCGCTCGAAAGCAAGAGCGAACATCCGCTCGCCGCGGCGATAACGCGCAAGGCAGGGGAGAGCAATATAATCGCTGATGAGGCGCAGGGCTTCTCCGCTCTGCCCGGTCACGGAGTCAGCGCGGAGATAAACGGAAAATCCGCGATAGGCGGCAATGCATCTCTGCTCAAATCAAAAGGAATTCTAGATTCTGCAATGGAAGCCGCCGGCGAGAGACTCGCAGGTGAGGGTAAAACGCCGTTGTATTTCGCCATTGACGGCAAGCTTGCCGGTATAATCGCGGTCGCCGATGTAGTAAAATACGACAGCAAACAGGCAATATCCGAACTCCGGAGCATGGGTGTCAGAACCGTTATGCTCACGGGTGATAACAGGCGTACGGCACTCACTGTGGCAAAGCAGATAGGCGTAGAAAATGTCGTGTCCGATGTGCTCCCGGGTGACAAGGCGGATGTGGTCAAAAAGCTCCAGAAGTACGGCACGGTCGCCATGGTCGGCGACGGTATAAACGATGCTCCTGCGCTCACTCAGGCGGATACGGGTATCGCTATAGGTGCAGGAGCCGATGTTGCGCTCGATGCGGCCGATGTTGTGCTGATGAAGTCGAGCGTCCGTGATGTTGCGGCGTCGATACGCCTTTCGCGCCAGGTTCTCAGGAATATTCATGAGAATTTGTTCTGGGCGTTCTTCTATAACTGCATCGGTATCCCAATCGCTGCAGGCGCGCTGATACCCGTGTTCAATATCGCGCTCAATCCCATGTTCGGTGCGGCGGCAATGAGTCTTTCGAGCTTCTGCGTTGTCACCAATGCGCTCAGACTCAATTTCTTCAAGCCTGATCGCCCGTTCAAAGGCAAGTCAAAACCGCCGGTCAAGCTCCCTGAGCTCATGCCGGCAGAAGAGAATATAAAAAATACGGAGGAAACAGCTATGAAAAAGACAGTTTATATCGAAGGTATGATGTGCAACCACTGCACTGCGCATGTTCAGAAGGCACTCGAAGCGCTCGACGGAGTCGAGAGCGTTGAAGTCAGCCTTGAGGACAAAAAAGCGGTGCTTACGCTCAAAAATGATGTCGATAACGCCGTTATAATGAACGCTGTCAAGGATGCCGGATACGAGCCGACAAAATGTGAATGATTTTTTAAATAAATCTTGCCATAACACTTGACATATCGAAAGTTATTTGTTAAAATAATTGCCGTCGTCACAGAACGGCAATTAACTGCGGGTGTAGTTCAATGGTAGAATTCCAGCCTTCCAAGCTGGTTACGTGGGTTCGATTCCCATCACCCGCTCCAATATGCGCTTGTAGCTCAGGTGGATAGAGCAACTGCCTTCTAAGCAGTGGGTCAGGGGTTCGAGTCCCTTCAAGCGCGCCAAGCCTGCGGGCATATCTCTTGATGTGCCCGCAGCAAACTAAATGGTGGGTATAGCTCAGTTGGTTAGAGTGCCAGGTTGTGGCCCTGGAGGTCATCGGTTCGAATCCGATTATCCACCCCAGCAAACCAACGCAAAGCAGAAATGTTTTGCGTTTTTTATATATTACAGATATTTTGGGGTGTAGCCAAGGGGTAAGGCAACGGACTTTGACTCCGTCATTCGCTGGTCCGAATCCAGCCATCCCAGCCAGAAACTCCCGCACAAAAGTGCGGGAGTTTTACTTATTACATCTTCACTATTCATTTTTCACTACCCAATGTTTTCGAGAGCTGTGGCTATTTTAAGGCAGTTGAAAAACGGACTGTTTTCGGTTATGTAATCAAACACAACTAACATATAACTAACAAACAAGCAACAAATTATCAAATCACATGGATGTTATCAGATACATCCATGTGCCGATTTTACTTTTTAGCTTTACTTCGGTAGATTTATCCCCCAACATATGATAAAATATCTATATATAAACTAACCGGAGGATTGACGGCTTTTAATGAACGACAGGATGTTTACAAACAAAGACCTGCGGGCGATGATTATTCCGCTGTTTATCGAGCAATTTTTACTTTTGCTCGTCGGCATGGCGGATACATTTGTCGTCAGCTTCGTCGGCGATGCGGCGGTTTCCGGCGTGTCGCTTGTAAACTCCTTTAACACCGTCGCGATCTTCCTATTTTCCGCCCTCGCATCCGGCGGCGCTGTAATAATCAGTCAGTATATCGGCAGCAAAGATAACGAGCAGGCGGGCAAAGCCGCAAGTCAATTATTGATGTTTTCGGTTGTCAGCTCGGTTGTTATATCCGTTCTTATTCTCGTCTTTGAACGCCCGCTTTTGAATCTGCTTTTCGGCAGGGTAGAGGATGATGTCATGGCGGCGTGTGTCGAGTATATGCGCATTACTGCATATTCGTTCCCGGCTCTCGCGGTTTATAACGCCGGTGCGGCGATGTGCCGCAGTGTCGGCAGAGCCGATGTGTCGATGTATATATCCGCCTTTGCAAACGCCGTCAATGTTGTCGGCAATATTATCGGCGTGCTCGTTCTTCACGCCGGTGTCGCGGGAGTTGCTTATCCGTCGCTGATAGCGCGGACTATTTCCGCCGTCGCCGTCACTTGGTATTGCTTCATGCATCGGAAAACTCCCGTAAGATACACGCTTTCCGGTATATTCGCGTGGCACGGCTCGCTGCTCAAAAAAGTGCTCGGCATAGCAGTCCCGAACGGCGTTGAAAACGGCGTCCATCAGATCGTCAAAGTGGCGCTGAGCAGCATGGTTGCACAGTTCGGAACATATCAGATAGCCGCAACAGGTGTGTCGCAGAGCATATGGTCGCTCGCAGCGCTTATGGGTATGGCGATGGCTCCGGTCTATACGACTGTCATCGGTCAGTGCATGGGCGCGGGAAATATTGAAGAGGCGAACTACTATTTCAAAAAGCTCAATAAGCTGACATTCATTCTATCATTGGCGTGGAACACGGCTGTGTTCGCAATGACTCCGCTCTTGCTGAAATTCTTTGCCATATCCGATGAAGCCAAGCATCTTGTGCTCATCATGGTGCTCATCAATAACGCCATAAACGCCTTTGCCTATACGTACGCAGGACCGCTCGGGAGCGGACTGAGAGCGGCGGGGGATGTGAAATTCACCATGACCGTCTCTGTTGTTCTGACTGTAGCCGCGAGGCTGTTCTTCTCTGCGCTGTTCGGTCTGTGGCTCAATATGGGCGCCGTAGGCGTGGCGATAGGCACGAGCATGGATCTGCTCTTTCGCGGAGCGATATTCTTTGCACGCTATAAAAATCAGAAATGGACTAAATTCAAACTTATATAAAGCCTATGAAAAGAAGAAATCTATCACTTATAATCTCCGGTCTGCTCGGCGTTATAGCCATATTATCCGGCATATATCTGATGGCGGCGAGCGTGACAAATTACATTACTGAGTCTAAAAAGACGGACTGGATAGTAACCGAAGCCCGGATAACCGATGTTTCGAGCCGCGTCAAAAGAAACAGCAAATCGAGCACGACATTTTATGATCTGACATATCAATACGAAGCGGGCGGAAAAACATATACCGGCAAGAAAAGCAGCGTTTCCGGCATCCGACTCGTCGGAGACGAAATAAAAATAAAATATGATCCCGACAATCCGTCTGATTCAACATCGGATATCACTCCCAATAAAGATGATCTGATATACCCGTTCGGCGGCGGAGTTTTGTTCTTGGCGGCAGGAATTTTCTTTCTGTTGACGGCGATAAAACGGAGCAAACGGCTAAAAAACGAAGATGAAGCGTATACTGAGACTTCAGAAAACAGCAGAAACCCGAAGCGAACAATTATAGCGTTGCTGCTTATGGCTGCGATTATCGCGCTGACCCTTGTCTTTCTGCGCGCTCAACCGTCTGGCATTGAGACTTTCTCTTCCGTGATGACCGAGAACGGTTATACAGTGTCGGACATGACCGACGAACTGCGTACAGATTGGCGGGTCGGTTCGCTGATAGAAGATTCGCGCTCATTGCATACCGAAGATATGAGAATAGACTTTTGTGTCATGGATTCGACCGACAGCGCGCGGCGTATCTATTCGGGAATGACGCTTCCGGTAAAAGATGGAGAAGAATACACATATAAAGGCACAAATTACACCTTCTTTTCAATCGAAGATGACAATTTATATACCGCCAAGATTTACAGCGGCAATACCGTGATTTACGCCGCAGCGTCGCATGAATGCCGCGATGAGCTTGTTGACCTGCTCAGACAAATGGGATATTACAAATAAAAAGAAAAGCATCCGCACGAATTAACGCGCGGATGCTTTTTGAATTTCTGTTATCAATCTTCGACAGTGACTGTGCCGTCTTCGTCAACAGTGATGGTCATGCCGTCCTTGACATAGTTGAGGAACTCCTCGCCAAGGCAGTCAACTGTGGGCATCGGATCGTCGGTCCAGACTGCGGAAAGAATGGCTCCGGCAGCCGCGAGCGAGTCGATGTGCTCCGAGAAGAGCAGGCAGGCGGGCGTTCTGCCCATGACCTTTGCGCAGTAGAGAACCATGCCGCCGGTCGTCGAGCCGATAGTCTGGGGCAGGCAGAGAGCCGTGCCGACCATGGGCTTGCCGAAGAGATCGGGGTTGTTCTGATCGCCGCACTTAGCGGTCTTGTCGCCGAACTGGAGGCTCTTCTGGAAGGAAGCAAGGGTGTTGAATCCGTTGTGAGAAACGAGAGCTTTTGCCGTGCATTTGCCTGCGGCAACAGGGCGTCCTTTGAACTGTTTCATTGTTACTTTGCCTCCTTTGTGATGATATCGAGAATCTCGGCGCTGGTGTAATAGCGCGAGGTGGTATATGTTCTGAGCTTGTTGGAGTTGGTGATGACGGGCATCTTACCTGCAAGCGGGTTGTTCATATACATCAGCGGGCATATGTAGCTGAGAACGACGCCGGTAGCCTTGAGCTTTGCAGCGTTGGGAGTTGCGTTGAACTTCTCAACAACAGCCGGAGCGGCGGTGAAGACGGTCGGGATAGAGACCTTGCTTCTGTCGTTCTTCTTGAGCGACTCGCAGACATTCTCGGTCCACTCAACGAGCTGATCGTATGAGAGGTGAGGACATCCGACGAAGCAGAGCTTCGGAGTTGCGTTCTTGTCTTTCCACATGACGGGATAGTTGTTCTTGACTCTGTCGAGCTCGGCGTCGTCAATGACATAGACCTTTGCGCCCTCGGCGATAAGACTCTCGCCCTGCTCAACTGCCTCGGGAGTCAGCTTGTCGATGTGATAGAGACCGACAGCGCCGTTAGAAGCGGTAGCAGCGCCGAAATCCTTGAGGTATGCTTTTGCATCGCCGTCAAGCTTGGTGCCGATCCACTTATCAAGACCCTTGACATAGGGGACATCTTCCATGACCTTCATGCCGATAGCGGAACCGAGAATCTGAGCCTCGGGCTTCTTGGTGGTCTTAACTTCGACTATCCATGTAGCTTTTCTGCCCTCGTCGGTGACAAGTCCGAAATAGGGGACACGGCCGACGATGGAACCGAAGAGCTCGATTATGCCGGAGTTTCTGTTGCAGCGTGCGCCGAGAACAGAGTTTGCATAGACAACAGCCGAGGACTCAGCCCACGAGAGAACATCGCCCTTCTTGGGGGTGTTGCCGACTTCGTCCATGTAGCAGGTGCAGGTGTATGACTTGCTGTCGATAAGACCGAGCTTTGCAAGCTGCGCATCGTAGCTGTCCTGCATATTGTACATGAACTTCTTGAAAACGATGTTCTTCAGGAAGCTCGAAGGTACATTGGGATCGAGGGGCTTGGGGTCAACGGAGAACTTCTGGCTCGAAAGAGCGCCGCCTGCGATAAGCTGATCCATAAGATCATAGACAGGCTGCATGACTCCGAGACCGAAGCTTGTAACAAGGTGGCCCATCTTGCTTGTGACAGGCACCATCTTGGTGGCGTCGAAAGCGTCACCGTACATGACAAGGGTCTTCATGACCTTCGCCATGGTTTCGCCTTTCCCGCCGTTGAGGATTTCTTCCTCTTCGGGAGTAAGGTGCATTTTGTAATTCATGTATATCCACCTTTCAATAAATTTTTCAGCGGAAGCACTCGCTCGCCGCATATGTAACAAATAAATTCTATCACAAATCGCAAATAAAATGATTGGCAATTTAGAAAAATAAACAATTAATAAATAAAAAAATATCGAATTTTTGTATTTACTTGTCCGCATATATGGCAAATAAATATTTCTTGCAAAATCCCATGCTTTATGATACTATTTTAGCCCGCATCAATCGAAGGAGGGATAACTAATGATAGGACTCGGGCGCGGAGATGTTAGGCTTTTTGAGCATTGCAAAGAGTGGAAAATCGAAGGCGAGAGAACGGTAAACGAACTTCGTGAAATACTCGGCTCGGATGCTATTGATATTCAGCATATCGGCAGTACATCTATAAAGAGCATAAGGGCGAAGCCGATAATAGACATCGCGGTCGGTACGGATGATTTCAATCGCATTTTAGCTCATGAAGCCGAATTGCTGAAAGCCGGCTATCATCACCGTCCCAACCAGGATATGGGCGGCGCGCAGCTGCTTTTTGCCTGCGGCAGTTACTATGAGGGTGGCGATATGCAGACGCATTTTATCCATGTAGTGAAATATAACAGCATGGAGTGGCGGAATTACATAAACTTTCGTGACTATCTGAACACTTATCCGGAGATAGCGAAGCAGTATGAGAATGTGAAAACAGGGCTTGTTGAAAAGCTCGGGAGTATGGGGAGCAGAAACGATTATGTTGACGGCAAGGCTGAATTTATAAGCCATACTCTCCGCAAGGCAATGGTGTGGTCATTTCTCGGCAAGACTGTTACAATGGATATCGACCGTCCACTGGGGTATGTGCACAGAAAATCCGGCTATAAACTCGTCTATCCGCTCAATTACGGCTATATTCCGGGCGTTCTCGGCGGTGACGGCGAAGAGCTTGATGTTTATCTCCTAGGCGTAAATGAGCCTGTTGAGAGTTTTACGGGCAGAATAATCGGCATCGCTCACCGCGCCGACGATGTTGAAGATAAGCTGATAATGGCGCCGCTTGATATGAATTTCACCCGTGAAGAGGTCGAGCGTGCGGTGCATTTTCAGGAGCAGTATTACGACACGCATATAGAACTTGTTAAATAACAGAACAACCGCAGTGATATCAAAATCATTGCGGTTGATTTTTTATAATATTTCGCTGTTTTCAAGCAGATATGCCGCACCTATGGCACCGGCATCGTTGCCGAGCACGGCGGGGCGAATGAGATGAGCGTCAGAGTCGGGCAGGGCATTCAGAAAATCTTTGAACCAATATTGCCTTAGCTCAATTAGCCCGCCGCCGATTACGATGCACTCGGGGTCAAAAACACATTTTACCGTGTCAACGACCGCGCACAGGTCGGATATAAAAATTTCGACTGCCTCGCGGCATTTTTTGTCGCCGTCTGCGGCTTTTTTGAAAACTCCGTTGCAGTTGAAGCAGCGGCAGTCAAGCTCGCTTGCCGTTCGCATAAGCCCGGTAGCCGAAACATACTGCTCGGCGCAGCCGACCTTGCCGCAGTTGCATTCGCGCCCGCCGATGTGCAAGGGAATGTGACCTATCCGCGCCGCGTGGAAGTTGGCTCCCGTGAGCAGCTTTCCGTTTATTGAAGCCGCACCGCCGAGCCCTGTTCCGAGGGTCAGCATGACGGCGTTTTTGCAGTTCTCAGCCGCCCCGAAATAAGCCTCTCCGATGAATGCTGCTGCCGCATCGTTTACGACGAAAACACGGCGGTTGAATTTATTCTCAACATCTTTTTTTATCTCGAATCCCGTGAAGCCGGGCAGGTTGCCGGTCGCGTAGAGAACCTTGCCTTCATAGGGGTCGATGTCCCCGGCAGAGCCGATGCCTATGCCCGCACCTGCGCCTGCAAGCGGGAGCAGATCTTTTATAACGGCAAAAAGACAATCTCTGATACTGTCGAGTCCGCGGGATATGTTGGTCGAACGTTTTGCTCTCGCCGTAACGGTTCCGTTTTCAATAACCGCACCTTTTATCGATGTCCCGCCGATGTCGATACCGATATTCTTCATCTTATTCACCGAAAGCCTTCATAAAGTGTTTGGTAATGTCCATGGGTCTGGTTATCGCGCTGCCGATGACAACGGCGTATACGCCCGTGTCAAGCACATTCTTCAGCTGACCGACTTCCCATATTCCGCCCTCGGCGATGATATGCGCGTGCAGTGTCGATGTCATCTCACGGAGCAGCTCGCAGTCCGGGATTGCGATACCCTTGGTGTATTCTGTATAGCCGCGCAGGGTAGTGCCGATATAATCGAAGCCGAGTTCGTCGGCGCGCTTTGCCTCTTCGTAGTTCGAGCAGTCCGCCATTATCTCAACTTCGGGCGCATTCTCGCGAATGTATTTTATAAGATCTTCAAGCTTCTCACCGTTCGGGCGCGCACGCTTCGTTGCATCGAGCGCAATAACGCTGCATTTTGTTGTCAGCAGGGCTTTGACCTCTTTCAGCGTCGGGGTTATGTAAACTTCGGAGTCCGGATATTCGGCTTTAATTATGCCGATTACGGGCACATCGACCTCTGCCGTTATCTCGTTTATGTCCTCAACATAGTTCGCTCTTATACCAGCCGCGCCGCCGAGTACAGCTGCGCGCGCAAAATGTCCCATCATGTGCAGCCCGTAGAGCGGCTCGCCCTTGACTGCCTGGCATGAGACTATAAGACCGCGTTCTTTCAATTTTGCCATAGTTATCACTCTCCGTAGATATTTTCGCCTTTCGCGGCAAAAAAGTCAAGGGGATAGTGGATTTTATCATCAAAAAACGAACCCTCCGTTTGGAGGGCTCGCGTCGGTTTAATTTACCACTTGTTCTCGACATATTCGCAGAATGCGTACATGTCTTTAATTTCAAGCTTTGTGCCGTCGTCAAGTATGGCTGTGCCGTTCCACATGCCGTGAACCTGATGCGAATGCATGCGCAGGAGATTGAGGGCGTTCGTATCGGCATGGTGGTCGTAGAACGGGGTCATTACAAAATCAAATCTGCCGTCCTCGGAGACAAAGTGCCAGGGCTCCATATATTTGTCGGGTTTCGGGAAAGTTTCGACATCTATCGCGCCGAACTTGTGAGCCTTGCCGTCATAGAATATGCAGGTCTCGGTCGCGTTGCTCTCGTCGCCGATGCCCCAGGTTATCTCAAAGCCGAAAATGTGCTTGTTGCCGTTCTCGTCAGTCAGATATGTAGAGCCGTTGCCCCAGTACCAAACGAGCTTGTAGGGAGTGTTGACGCGACCCCAGTCGAGGCAGCAGAAAGTATCGTCTTTTGAAAATTTGTAGACCTTGTCGCCCCACTTATATGTGCCGCTGCAGGGCATGCAGTTCTGTTTTGTGGTCATGAAATAGCTCTTCGGGTCGTCTTTGAAGGGGAGAACCGTTGTGATGTTCTCGAGACCATCCGGAATGTCCATTTCAAAATGGCACTCGACCTTGCCGGACTTGAAATAAATAGTGCGCTTATGCTCTTCGGTCAGGACGTCGAATGTAGCCTTGCCGATTCCGTTGACTTCCATTTTGACATGGTTCGGAACATCGCCTTTGGGCGGGAGAACGTATTTGTCTTTTCCGCCAAGGAAGAGAGCCGTGGGGGCGGTGAGAGTGCCGGCGGCAAGCTTCTTGTTCTTCTTCGGGTTTCTCAGATCGACCAGCGCCGCCGAAGCGTAGCCGCCGATAGAGATGTTGGCGAAGCTTATCTGAATCATGTATCTTCCGTCTGATATCTGATAGAAGTCCCATTCCTTGCGGCGCATTGTAGGCGTCGATTTCGTGCGGTCATAGTCAAAGACCATGTGACGCGCCCAGCCGGGTGAAAGCAGAGTTCCGTCGTCGGCAAGGAGCTTTGTCGGCTCGGTGTACTCCTTCTGCGCGCTCTTGACCTCACCCTTGAGCCAGCTCGGATAAGTCCTGGGTATCTCGCTCATTAAAAAATCCTCCTAAACATTAGTTACATCAGCCCTCAGCTGTGCTGAATCTCGGTTAATTATAGCATATATACCAAAAATATACAACGATTTTTTAGTTTATTATTTAAAAATACGAGAAAAGGCTCCCGCAGGGGGAGCCTTTATAGTTTTTAGCCCATCTTTTCGAGCGCCGACATATATTTCGGATTCGTCGGGATGAACATATAGTTGAGGAACAGCACTTCCTCTATCGAATTTGTCTTGACGAAACTCGCGAGGTTTACATTTATCTGCCTCGGGTCAATGACGTAGACGGTCTTGTAGTTGTTGCAGAGCCACGGAACAAATGCGTTTGCATAGCTCTCTTTTATAACTACGATGCTGCGGTTGCCGGGCGCGTCGGTGGTTATCTTAGTCACGCCGTGGTCACCGCCGAGGAAGGCGAGATACTTGTTCGAGGACTTCACTTCCGTGTTTATGACCTTGACTTTGTAGCTGCTCTTGAGTGTCGGGTCGGAGTCGGAGGCGATCGCTTCTGTGTTGGTCTTCGGAATGAAATATTCAACGTAGTCCGGTTTTTTTTCAACCGCCGTGCTCTGCGTAGCTTTGTAAAGCGTGCCAAGGAACGGGGAGAGCTTACCGGTCCGGAGTGAATTGATTTCAACGGGCGTGAATCCTGCGGTATTTGCAAACGCGCGGTATGCGTAATATGCGCCGCGTGCAGTCCAGTGGTGATCCGTTCTGAAATACAGATATTCGTTCGTGTGGGCGGCTATCTCCGGATAGGCGTCAACGGGGGTTATGCCCTTGAGCTCACCGTAGATATAATTGATGCCCTGATACTGCGAATGTGATTTGCCGGAGTTGTATTTCTTCGGAGCGTAGAACTCTATCGAGGTCGGAGCCATGAGGCTGTATACTTTTGTGTTCGGCATCTCCGCCTTGAGTTTGTTGAGTGTGGCGGCATAGACATCCATCTTCTTGTAGACGTTGGTATACTGCTCCATAAGACGGTTGTCAAGAAGGATTATATACTGGTTGGAATATACAGTTTCCTTTCCAGTCTCGTCAACTTCGGCGGCATTTATCGGCTGAGTGGTCTCGGTGCTCCTTGCGGTCTCGGAGGGTATTGTGGTCTGCTCGCCGGTTGTTTCGGCGTTGCTTTCATCCTCATGCGAGAGCGCCTCGCCGTCGCCGACTCCGCCGTTGTTCTTTATGACCGTCGCGCCGTCGCCGATTTTCAGGAACGAATAGAACGATTTAATCTTGTTGCTTATTTTGACGAGCCCGTTTCTGCCGGGAAACTGGTCGTTGTAGTATTCTTCAAACTTTGAAGCGAAGTCGCCGGAGAAATATGAGCTGGCGGAAAAAGAGGGTTTCTGCGCGAGATTTCTGTTCTCCATCTCGGAGACCTTTTCGTCCTTGTCGAAGAAGCTGTAAAATCCGACAATGGTGAAAACCGCTAAAACGACACTGAATGAGACGGCGGTAAGAATTTTTTGGATTTTTTTCATTTTATCTTAGCGCCTCCTCAGAATCTGAAATACAGGAACGGGTTATATGTCGAACCCGCCAGCGATGCCACGCAGAGCACGAGCATAACAACATTGAAAACAGTGTTGAATATCGGCTCTGTCACCGGTGCACGCTGCTTGAGCTTCGCGATGCCCACTTTGACGAGCTTTGCAACGGGCGCGCAGGCTATGGCAGCGATAATAATAAACGGAATGTTGTTGATTATCATCGCGTTCATGACCGGGTCGGTGAATGCGTTGCCCGATGCGCCGAACGCCACGGAAAATGCCGACTTCATTGCCGAGAAATCCTCGAAGTAGAATATCATCCAGCCGACGAGCACGACAAACATCGAATACACCCAGCGAATAATTTTCGGAATCTTGTCAAGGAACTTCTTGAACACAAACTTTTCGAGGCACAGGAACACGAAATAGTAGAGACCCCATATTACGAAGTTCCAGCTCGCGCCGTGCCAAAGTCCTGTGAGACCCCAGACGATGAAAAGATTGAGTATCTGACGCGGCAGACTGACTCTGTTTCCTCCGAGGGGGATATAGACATAATCTCTGAAGAAAGAGCTCAGCGTGATATGCCATCTGCGCCAGAAATCGGTTATCGAAGTTGAGATATATGGATATTTGAAGTTTTCGGGATAATCGAAGCCGAACATGTGGCCGAGTCCGATAGCCATGTCTGAATATCCCGAGAAATCGAAGTAAATCTGGAAAGCGTAGAATAGAACTCCAACCCACACGCTCATCACAGCTGCATTGTCAACATTGGCGAGCAACGACTCGGCGAGAGAACCGGCATAGTTTGCTATGAGCACCTTTTTGCCGAGACCCGCCATGAATCTCGTCATGCCTTTTGCAAAGCCGTCTATCGTAACAGTTCTGTGGTCAATCTGCGTGTCAATATCTGAATATCTGACAATCGGACCCGCTATAAGCTGCGGGAAGAGCGAGACAAACATCAGGAAGTTTATGAAAGACTTCTGTGCCTTAACATCTCCTTTGTAAACATCGAGCGAATATGACATCGTCTGGAATGTGTAGAACGAGATACCTATCGGCAAAGAAAATGTCGGAACATGGAGCGAGAGGCGGAAGATTCCGTTGAGCGTGGAAATGAAGAATCCGCTGTATTTGAACGCCGCGAGCAGGCCGAGATTGATAACAACCGAAAGTGCGATAAACAGTTTGGTTATCTTTCTGCCGCGGTATTTTTCTATCCCGAGTGACACCGTATAATCCAGTATGGAGCTGAAAATCAGCAGACATACCCAGACCGGCTCACCCCATGAATAGAATATAAGTGATGCAATGACAAGAACGATATTTTTCGCCTTGTCGTTCTTCACGATAAAATAGAAGAACAGAGTCACGGGAAAGAATATGAACAGAAACACGAGACTCGAAAAGACCACTTGATTTCCCCCTTTTTGTGCGTATGATAAACCTATTATATTACATCTAATTATACACTCTTTAATTGGTAATTCAATTACAAAAGAGTTACAAAAAGCTTATTGCCATTGAAAGCTTTTGACGAAAAAAAGAGACACGGAACAAACCGTGTCTCTTGGAGCCGATTATGCAGTTGGAAATTTAAAACATATTGATGATAACCGGGATAAGAGCTTTTATAATTTTGATAACGATCTTGGCAATGACAGGAGCGACAACGCTCGTTATCTTCACAACATATCTTGCAACTTCAATCGCAATCTGGATTATAACATACCACTTGCCGAGATAGCGCTGAAGCATATCGGTGTCCATGCCCTTGTAGTTGGGGTCGACGGGGGAGTAGGATGTGTCGGTTTTGACTATCTTGCACTCGTCTATCAGCTCTTCGCTGTCGACGCCGTAGGTCTTGAGAGTGAAAGAGTTCTTCGTAAACTCGACGGTCGAATAGCTCGGCTCTTCGGAGACATATTTAAAATCAAGCCACTCGTAATCGTAATCCTCGATACGGTTCTTGCCGGAAGCGGAGCTCGCGGTAAAGTATACGGTGCCGACGGGATCGACAACTGCGCCGTCCGCATTGTATTTCTGATCCTTGACGGGCTTTGTGTCCTTCATGAAGAAGGAGCGGCCGTAAAGATGCTCATGACCGGTCAGGCAGACGTCTATCTCAAATCTGTCGATAAGCGCGCTGTATATAGCCGCAAGCAGCTTGTTGTCGTCATCTGCAGCGTGGTGTCCCGTTCCGTAGATATCGTGATGCATAACGGCTACGCGCCATGTGGCATCGGGATTCTTGGCGATAGCGTCAAGGGTGAACTGATACTGGTCATAAACATTGAAAATCTGGGTGTTATAGACGATGAAAAGCACATCGCCGTAACGGAACCAGTAGTTCTCGTCAACGTTTGCGGGTGTCGTGCCGCGGTATTCGTTGGGGTTGTTGACATAGAAAGGATATGTTTCGCCTTTGCGGTCGTGATTGCCGACCGTCGTAGCCATGGCATATGATCTGAGAGCCGCAGGGGAGAGCGTGCCCGCCCACTCGTTTGCTCTGTCTCCGTGCTGGGTCTGGTCGCCCGCGGAGAGTATAAAGCTGATGTCGCTGTTCTTGTCGAGTGCGGTGCCGAGAGTTTTCTGCCACACATAGGCTTCCTCGCGCCCGTCCTCAACGTCGCTGCTGACCTGGATATCGCTGATATAGAGGAGCTTAAATTTCTCGGTGGAGAGAGTTCTGTACATAACGGGACTGCTGAACTTTCCGTTGCTGCCGTAGACATAGTAGTAAACGGTGTTCGGCTCAAGTCCGGTTGCCGTCACTTTGTAGATGCTCTGACCGGTATAGCTGTCGGTCGAGGCCTTGCCTACGAACTCTTTGAACGAGGTCATGTCGGCACTCTTGCCGATTCGAACAACGCCGTTTTTTGCCGTATCATCCGAGTGCCAGCAGAAGTTGAGCTGCGTTGCGTCTGCACCCGGGGTGAGCGCGATGAGCGTGTTGTCGTTTCGTACAGTTTCCCAGTAGCTGTTCCATTCGGGCTGAGTGAGCACATTGCTTCCGTCTGCCGAGGTGCCGATAGCAAGGCACGAGGCGAGCATGAGCAGTGCGAGCAGAATGGACAGCGTCCGTTTTGCTGCTTTCATTGGAATTCTCCTTTTCATATTTTTTGAGCGGGAGTATTATAGCACATTTTGCTCTATTTTGGTAGTTTTTTTTAATATATTATCTATTTTTTTATAAAAACTATGGAAATATTTATAAAGTGATGATATAATCTATCGCGGATTTTTAAGAATGAAGAGGAATACAGATGAAAGTTATTGTTTTGAACTCGGCGGCACAGGTTGGCGAGGAAGTTGGAAAGATTTTCTGCGATGAGGTCAATGCAAAGCATAATGCGGTTCTCGGACTTGCAACCGGAGCGTCCCCGATACCTACATATGAGTATATGACCGAGCAGTATCGCAGCGGCAAGGTGAGCTTCAAGGATGTCAAGACCTTCAACCTTGACGAATACTGTGATCTGCCGAAGAACCACCCCAACAGCTTCTATTCATTTATGGAAGAGAACCTTTTCTCGAAGGTCGATATAAAGCCCGAGAATGTCAATTTCCTTGACGGAAACGTTGAACCCGTTGCCGAGAGCGCACGCTATGCGCAGGCTATAAAGAACGCCGGCGGAATAGATATTCAGCTTCTCGGAATCGGCAGAAACGGTCATATCGGCTTCAACGAGCCGGCTGATGAGTTCACCGACGAGGCATTCAAAGTCAAGCTTACCGATAGCACGATAGCTGCAAATTCGCAGTATTTTACTGATATTGCCATGCCGCACTATGCCATAACAATGGGCATCGGCTCAATAATGAGAGCGAAAAAGATAGTGCTCATCGCGACAGGCGAAAGTAAGGCAGAGGCGATAAAGGCGACTGTTGAGGGTGAAGTTACTCCGCATTGCCCGGCGTCGATACTTCAGCAGCATGACGATGTGACGATATTCCTTGACGAAGCGGCGGCAAGCCTGCTGAAAAAATAAAAATTGAGATAAACAGACCTCCGATACACCGAAGTGCGTCGGAGGTCATTTTTAATACAGAGCTATTTTGTTGATTTCGGGCGTGTCTCGGGATGAGACTATCAGTATGCGTACAGCGTCGGTTTCGAGCCCGCGAAGCTTCATTATTTTTTTAGTGCCTATTGTTGTGCCCTCAAAGCTGTTGAACCAGATTTTGTCCTCATTTCTGTGCTGGACAATGAAGTTTTCAACGCGCTGACCCTCGGCAATATTTTCGCTCAGTTCAAGGAAATTGAGCTTCATTCTCTCGCCGAGTTTAATGGTTATAACACGCTGTGTTTCGCTACCGTTGTACGGTTCAATAGTGATCTCTTTGCCCTCGGCAAGATTTGTCCTGAAGCTGTTTTTTATAAGTTCGCCGAGCTCGTTCAGCCGCTTGACATCGTTATCATTAAGTCTGAGCTGATTTGCGTCCGGCTTTACATGAGCCGCCTACTCGAGAAAGTCTTTCATATCTCTTTCTCCTTTTGTCGGTTACCTGGACGCTTTAAATTTATCGGCTCAGGCCGCGATTGTCAATATGGGTTTTGTTTACTTTTTAAAAGCCTCATTTCTTGCCGGATTTTTTGAATATCAGCAGCGAGATTGATATCACGGTCGCGATTATAACCGTTATGCCGACTGCGGTGACTCCCTGTTTCACTCTTGCGGCGTTTCGTGTGTTCCCACCACTCGGCAGAGTATAAATCTCCATCTCATCGGCATCATCTATCAAGTATTCTTCATCGGCGTCTTGTGATTTGGATGAGCGATTGTTCTTGGAAGAATTTGATTTAGTTGTTTTCTTTTTTGTCTTTGATTTGGTGCTCGACTTTGACGACGAGCTTTTGCTCTTTTTCTTCGCTGTACTTTCCTTTTTCGTCGTTGATTTGGTCGAACTTGATTTCTTTGTGGTTTTTGTGGTGTCTCTGTCATCGGAATCCGAATTTCCGGACTGGTTGTTCTGCTCCGCGGTAGTATCCGGCGGGGCAATATATGTGCCTATTTCAAACATCTTTGACGGAACGCCTTTGTCGTCGGTGACTTTGACATAAATTTCCGGGTCGCCGCCGAATGAATATTTCCTGTCTATGAGTGCCTCGCAGGTTATCCCGCCTCCGGCAAACGATGCGGAGGATTTGACGCTGAACAGCTGCTCGTCGTATTCTGCCTTGCCCGTAATGCTGATTTTTATCGGGTCTTTGCCGTCAACATATATTTCATAAACAACCGGGCTCTCTTTTGTCAGATCAGCATATGAGATATCGCCGTTTATCGCAACATAAAGCGAGCCTTTTTCGGTTTTGGTGTAATATGTAGCGAGCGCGCAGATGCCGTTGCCGCCGTTCTCATTTTCGCACTGTATCTGCACATTGGTGCCGCGCACTTCATCGGGCGAGACGGAACCGTCTATCGACACCGCAAACGCCTGTATTGCAAGAACAAATGTAAAAATTATTGCTGCTGCCGCTGTGCAAAAACGCCTTATAAATCCCATTATCTTTTCCACGCTTAGATCACCGCTTATGCTTTAAAGTACTAATACCGAAAATATCACTTTTTTCATTTATGTGCAATAGCAAAAGTCGAATTTTGTAAAATCAGCACAAAACAATTTGTAAATATTGCACAATGAAAACAATATATTTGCGCAAGCAGACATAAAAAAACGGCTGCATCGCAACCCGAACAGGTTAAGATACAGCCGAGATAATTTCAATTTTTTCAGATTTTCATCTTTTTCATTGCGACCGAAAGAGCCTTGCACAGCGCAGTTCCGAGAACGGCGCAGACGCCGGCTTCAATGAGTCCGTTGACCCCGACGAATGCGGCAGCAAAAGCCATAACATTTGTCGAACCGAACTGCTCCTTGAGCTGAATGATTATCGGTGCGTTGTTGAACAGCAGAAGCAGTGTGCCGGTGAACAGAATCGTGTTGAGCAGAGGACCTGCGATGCTCGCAACAAGATACTGCACGAAGCTTGTCTTATCTTTCGACGATACCGCTTTGAAAATAACTGCCGTCAGCCAGCCCATGAGAACTCTGGGCACGATGCAGACGATAGCGGTGCGCAGGGGACTGACGCTGAAAAGCGCAACGCCGAAAGTACTCATTCCGAAGCACTGGATGAAGCTCGTTATTCCGAATACCGCGCCGAGAAACAGTCCGCCGACAGGGCCGAGCAGAACGGCTCCGATGATGACCGGAATCGTTATAAAAGTTATCTCGATGGCTCCGGCTTTGAGATAACCGAGCGGTGTGAATGCCATGACGATTATCAAAGCGGTGAGCAGTGCGGTGAGCACGAGACGCACGAGTTTTTGCCGCGATGCGGCAGCTGATGTTTTTGACATGATGTTTTCCTCCTTGCTGTTGCTCCGTCAGGATGCAGCGCAATTTTTTGAGTCTATATCAAAAGCATTGCTTTTAATATGCAATTTTATTATTTCCTGTTCTTTTCGTATATTATACGAAGTCCCTTGAGTATGAGCTCGGGGTCATATGTCATTTTGTGGTTGCAGCTTTTGATTATCTCGCCCGAAAGTCCGCCAGTTGCAACAAATGATTTAACTTTGCGTCCGAGCTCCTGCTCCATTCTGTCGCAGAGCCCGTCGAGCATGGCGGCAGTGCCGAAAACAACGCCGGACTGCATGCAGTCTATCGAATTTGTGCCGATGGCCTTCTTGGGAGTTGAAAGGCTTATCGCGGGCAGCTGAGATGTTTTGGCGGACAGCGCTTCAAGCGAAATCCCGACGCCGGGAGCGATGGCGCAGCCGCAGAAAGAGCCGCTCTCGTCGATAACATTGATTTTTGTTGCAGTTCCGAGATCAATAACAAAGCAGGGCAGTTCATAGAGATTCGCCGCCGCAACAGAAGCGGCAACAAGATCCGCGCCCGCCTGCGACGGATCGTCGGCAAGAATGTTTATTCCTGTCTTGACTCCGGGACCCAGAACAATTGGCTCGCTGCCGGTTATGCGCTTTGCGGCGTGCGATATAGCACCCGTCAGCTCCGGCACAACGGAGCTTATCGCGCATCCGGTAAACTCGTCAAAACCGTAGCTGTAGAGGTCGAAAATGCTCTTGAGTTCAATGGCATACTGATCCTCAGTGCGCGAACGGTCGGTGGCGAGTCTCGAAACGAATTTCAGCTCTTCGCCGCTGTATGCGCCGATTGTTAAATTGGTGTTGCCGATGTCGATAGTTAGAAGCAATCCGATCACCTCGTGAAAAGCGTTGTTTTAACCGATTTGATTATACACTATAACGCGGGAAAAAGCAAACTTATAATAAATTTCACTGTTTATTTTCGCGGCGCATTATGGTATAATTGTCCGCAGAAAGGAATGAGACCCGTTATGCTGTGTAATTTGTGCCCGCGACACTGCGGAGTTGACCGCGATGTTTCGCAGGGATATTGCATGAGCCCGAATATAATAAAGCTCGCGCGGGCGGCGCTGCATTTTTGGGAGGAGCCGTGCATCAGCGGCACAAAAGGCTCAGGCACAGTGTTCTTCTGCGGGTGCAATCTCAGGTGCGTGTATTGCCAGAACAGCGAGATAAGCGGTGGGGGAGCGGGCATCCCTATGAGCGACGAAGATGTTATGCGCACTTTTGACAGGCTCATTGAAAAGGGCGCGCATAATCTCAATCTCGTTACCCCGACTCATTATGCGGATTCCGTGGCGCGGATACTCGAAAAATATCATTCGCCAGTGCCTATTGTGTATAACTGCGGCGGATATGAATCCGTGGAAACGCTCAAAATGCTGGAGGGTCTTGTTGATATATATCTGCCAGATTTCAAATATGCCGACGCGGCTCTTGCGGCTGAATATTCTCATGCACCGGACTATTTCAAGCGTGCGTCCGAGGCGATTAAAGAGATGAACAGACAGGTCGGAGTGCTCAAACTCGACTCCGACGGCATAGCCGAACGCGGTCTTATTATACGCCACCTTGTGCTTCCGGGAGCCGTTTCAAATACGAAAAAGGTGCTTCGCTGGATAAAGGAAAATCTTCCGGAGGGAACGGTAGTCAGCCTGATGAGTCAGTATACACCGTGCGCAAAAGCCGCGGAGCATCCGCCTCTTGACAGACGCATTTCAAAATACGAATATGAAATAGCGCTCGATGCAATGATAGACCTCGGCTTTGACAATGGCTATGTGCAGAGCCGCCGTTCGGCTCAGAAGGATTTTATTCCGGATTTTCAGTCCCATGAGGGACTCTTATAAATATTGTTGACCGAAAGGGAGTTTTGATATGACAGGTTTTATCGGAGCGGGCAATATGGCAAATGCCATTATAAAAGGCATGGTGTCGTCCGGTGCGGCAGAGGGAAAAAATATAGCAGTCTATGATATCCACCCCGAAAAGCGCGAAAAGGCGGCCGCAGATTACGGAGTCAATGCGGTGTCAAGCCTTGAAGAACTTGTGAGCGGGTGCAGCGAGATAGTTGTTGCAATCAAGCCTTACGGTTTTGAAAAGCTGCTCGGCGGACTTGATGCTCAGCTCAAAGAGTACGACCCGCTTATAATTTCCATAGCTGCGGGCAAGACTATCGAGACTATTTCTTCGTATCTCAGCTATGAACCCGCACTCGTGCGCGTCATGCCGAATATAAACGCAACGATAGGCGCATCCATGAGCGCATACTGCGCGAACGGACGAGTCAGCGCGGAACAGAAAGCATTTGTTGCAAAGCTTTGTTCATCCATCGGCGAAGCGGTCGAGCTCGACGAAAAATTCTTCTCGGCCTTCGGCGTTATCGGCGGCGCAGCTCCTGCGTTTGCCTATATGTTCATCGACGAGCTTGCGCGCGGCGGAGTTAAAATAGGCATGAACAAACAGGTCGCGCTGAAAGTTGCGGCTCAGACCGTGCTCGGCAGCGCGAAGATGATAGCGGAGAGCGGGGAGCACCCCTATGCTCTTGTGGATAAAGTCTGTTCGCCCGGCGGAACCACTATCGAGGGCGTGGCGGCGCTCAATGAAAACGGATTTGCAAACGCTGTTATGCAGGCTGTGACGGCAACATACGAAAAGGATCTGAAACTCTCCGGCAAATAAAATGCGGAGAGGATGAATATATCAATAATTGTACGGAGGTATAAACAATGGCATTACCGGTAGCACTTCAGCTCTACAGTGTCAGAGATGAGCTTGAAGCAGATTTTGAGGGTACTATAGCAAAGGTCAAGGAGTTTGGCTATGACGGAGTCGAATTCGCGGGACTTTACGGCAAAAGTGCTGAGCAGGTCAAGAAGATACTTGCCGACGCAGGGCTCACTCCCGTTTCGGCTCATGTTCCGCTCGACGAACTGCTCTCAGATACGCAGGCGGTTGTTGCAACATATAAGGAAATAGGCTGCAAATATATTGCTGTGCCTTATCTTCCCGAGGACAGACGTCCCGGAACAGAGGGCTTTGACCGCACGATAGAGGACATAAAGAAGATTGCCGATGTCTGCAATGAACAGGGCATTCAGCTTCTCTATCATAACCATGATTTCGAGTTCAAAAAGCTTGACGGCAAATACGCGCTCGATATTCTTTATTCCGATGTCACCGCCGACAGACTCCAGACCGAGATCGATACCTGCTGGGTCGGCGTCGCAGGCGAAGATCCCGCATCGTATGTTCTCAAATACAGCGGCAGAGCACCCGTTGTCCACCTCAAGGATTACTATATGCAGGGCAAGGAGAAGCCGAAGAAGCTCTATGAACTTATCGGCATAGAAGATGACGGCGAGAGCGCATCAGAAGAGGCGTTCGGATTCAGACCTGTCGGCTACGGTGTTCAGAATATGCCCGCTATACTTGATGCATCCGTAAAAGCAGGCGCGGAGTGGGTAGTTGTCGAGCAGGACAGACCCGCACCCGGCGACACTCCCATTAACTCAGTAAAACTCAGCCGCGAGTACCTCAAAACACTCGACTGGTAAAATAAAAAATATCAAAAGAAAGAAGGTAACGGAACATGAGCACCAATAAGTGCTGGTATAAAGAGATGGCAGTATACCAGATTTGGCCGCGAAGCTTTTGCGACGGAAACGGCGACGGCATCGGCGATATCAAGGGTATTATGTCAAAGCTCGATTACATAAAAAGCCTCGGCGTTGACGCTATCTGGTTCTCGCCGCTCTATAAGTCTCCTCAGGAGGATATGGGCTACGATATAGCCGACTACAAGGATATCGCGGAGGAGTATGGCACGCTCGACGAGTTCAAAGAGCTGCTCGAAGCTATTCATGCAAGAGGCATGAAGGTTATAATGGATCTTGTTATAAACCATACCTCAAATCAGCATAAGTGGTTCCTTGAGAGCATGAAGAGCAAGGATAACCCATATCACGACTATTATTTCTGGCGCGACGGCAAAAAGGGCGGCAAGAAGCCACCGAACAACTGGCTTTCGACTTTCTCAGGTCCCGCATGGAAATATAACGAAGATCTCAATCAGTATTATCTCCATCTCTTTGCCGAGGGTCAGCCCGATCTCAATATGGATAACCCCAAGGTTCGCGAAGAGATAAAAGATATCATGCGCTTCTGGCTCGACATGGGCGTTGACGGTTTCAGAGAGGATGTTATCACGTTTATATCCAAAGCCGAAGGTTTGCCGAACGGATTTCCGCTGCCTGTTGCTACGGGTATTGAACATTACAAGAGCGGGCCGCATCTTCAGGAATATCTCGGTGAGTTCAGAAAGGTGCTCGATGAATATGACTGCATGACAGTCGGCGAAGCGCCCATGATGACTCCCAAGACCGCGATGAAATTCATCGAGGAAAACAAGGATCAAAAGCTCAATATGATGTTCCACTTCCAGCATATGGAGGCGGACTGCCTGTTCTACAGCTGGATAAGAGCGCCGTTCAGCCTCAGAAAGCTCAAAAACGTCTATAACAACTGGCAGACAAAGCTCTACGGCAAGGCGTGGAATACACTTTATATTGAGAACCACGATCAGCCGCGTATCATAAACAGATACGGCAGCCTCAAATACAGAGTCGAGAGCGGCAAGATGCTCGCGACGATGTATATCTGCCAGAGCGGTACTCCGTTCATATATCAGGGTCAGGAAATCGGTATGGTCAATATCGGTCTGCCGGAGATTGAGATGTATGAGGATGTCTCGACCCAGAACGCCTATCACACCATGCGCCATCTCGGCTTCACGCACAACATGGTCATGAAAGTCGCAAAGTATGCGTCGCGTGACAATGCGAGAACGCCCGTCCAGTGGAGCGCAGAGAAAAATGCCGGCTTCACCACCGCCGATAAGCCTTGGTTCTATATCAACGATAACTACAAAGAGATAAATGTTGAGGCGGCAGAGAAGGACGAGAACTCTATTCTCAATTATTACAGAAAGCTTCTCAAACTCCGTAAGGAGAATCCCATTATCATCTACGGCGATTTCAAGATGTACAATAAGCTCAGCAGAAAGCTTTTCGTCTATGAGCGCAGCTATGAGGGACAGAGAATGCTTGTTATCAACTCGTTCTCCGAGAAGCCCGTGAAGTTCAAGGCTCCCGCAGATTTCGATATCACGAAGTCGGAACTGCTTATCTCAAACTACGACTGCAAAGATAAGTCGAACGCTTTCACGCTTTGCCCCTATGAGTCGAGAGTATATCTCATAAAGTAATTTAAAAAGTCCGCTGTCTGAAATATGACAGCGGACTTTCGCTTTTGATTTATTTAATTTTCTTTGGCTCTTACGCGCAGTGGAATTTCCATCTTGTCGGCGATCGCCTGACATTCTGCTATCTCTTCCGGGCTGATAACATCGACTACCGAGAACTTGACCGTTTTGATATATTTCTTGCATTCTTCGGCAAATCTCAGAATCTCCTTAAAAGAGTCGATGCCAAATTTCGGTCTCGATATCTCGTTGTAGCGCTCTGCGTTAGGTGCGTTGAGGCTTATTGAGACAGTGTCGGTGAATTCGGCGATTGCGGGGACGGTGTCTTTTTTGTTGATAAGATTTCCCAGTCCGTTTGTGTTGATGCGTATCTTTATGCCGGGATATTTGCTCTTGAGGAGCCTGCCCGCAATAACAAGATTGTCAAAAGCGCAAAGCGGCTCGCCGTATCCGCAGAATGTGACCTCGGGAAAATCGGAAAAGTCAAACTCTTCGATAGCCTTTGTGATTTCTTCAGCAGTTGGATCTGTCTTGTGCCAAAGTGTGTGTGCCGAACCGAGCCCGTCTCCGTTTGAGCGAATGCAGAATGTGCATCTGCAGGGGCAGCGGTTGGTTATGTTGAGATAAACTTTGCCTCTGTAAGTATAAACTATGTCAGCCAAAATGAAAGCCTCCTTATTTGAGAACCTTTTTCTTGAATCCGGCGGCGTCGAGCGCGAGACCGAAGATTACATATATAGCGGCGTTCGCGGCGACCTGTATAACATTGGGTATGACTGCTGCGAACGCGCCCCATGCGCCGAAAAGTATTCTGTCGGCGAGATAGTAGCCGACGCAGGTGACTATAAGCGCGGGGATAAGCGCGATGAGATTGCGTGCGTTGATTATCTTGTCTTTCTTTGAAGTGAACGGCAAAACAATGAGCGACTTTATTATCACAGTTGCAATGACCCATATAGGCGCGGTCAGCGCGTCGGCGAGTCCTGCGCCGACTGCTGCGGCTGCTATCGCGTAGGGCAGGGGCAGAAGAGATGCCGCGAGGAAAATGAACGAGTCGCCGAGGTGTATATATCCGTTACCTGTCGGAATGCGAAGAACATATGCGGTAACGACGGTTATTATAGCCGCGAAAAGTGCTGCCATAACGACATAAATGAGCTGCTTGTTTGCTTTTTTCTTTGCCATGGTTTAGCCCTCCCGGGTTTGATATTACCATTGATACTAACACCATAAAAGCGTTTTTAATTTGCCGAACGGAAATACGACAATAAAAAATCAGAAAATCGTCATAAAGCCTAAAATTTATATGAATACTGGGCATAAATCGAAAAAATTAGCACATGGTTCCAGCCGCCGAGTTTATGGATTTTTTGTGAATTGTTATGCGCGGGTGTTGAAAAGCTTATATAATATATGATATAATATCACGATGAAAAATAAGGCTTTTGCGGAAAGGAGAATGGCTCTTGAAAAGACGGCTGGCGGCGCTGATACTTGTGCTTTGCCTGCTCGCGCTGGCTTTTAACGGATGCAGCGGCACGAAGATGAAATCGCCCACGGGACTTATGCGTCCTCCGCTTTCGGCGGGTGTTGACAGCGAACTTAAAAGTGCATTCCTTTCTGCCGCGACCGGCAAGGGAAAGGCGGCGTCCGCGTCCGAAATTTCTCTGATATCTCCGCTTTCTGGAGATCACCGTTCTGCCTTCGTGCTTCACGATATAGATAACGATGGGGTCAATGAGGCTCTTGTGTTTTATAAGCTCGAAAGCGAACCGTCAAAAGAGCATATGAATGTGCTCGACAATGTCAACGGCGAGTGGGTCTCTGTAAATGACTTTTCGGGGACGGGTACCGGTGTCAACTTCATCAGTTTCGTGCAGATGACGGAAACGGGATGCCCTGCGATACTGGTTTCGCAGAGCCTATATGAAAACGACGCGAGCAAAATACTCTCGGTCTATGTCTGTACCGGAAACGAAGAAAAGCTTACGGTGAAGAATGTCTGCACCGAGGTGTATTCCATTATGGAGAATGTCGATGTTGATTCTGATGGTCTGCTTGACATATTCCTCATTCAGCAGGATTTGACAAATAACAATTCACCGCGATCGACAGCAAAAGTATTCAAGATGAACGCCTCGGGCACTCTCGATGAGTTCGGTACCGCAAAGCTCGACGGCGGAATCAGCAAATATTGCTCGATTCAGACGGACAAAGTCAGTCCCTCATCGCCGCTTAGAATATATGTCGACGCTATAAAAGGCGAAGATCATGCGATAACCGAAGTACTCTTCTGGAGCGCTTCGAGCAAATCGCTAGTGACCCCGATGTTCAGCCTCGACACGCAGTCAAATATGTTTACGGCGCGCTCGGAACTGCTCGCTTCGCAGGATTATGACGGAGACGGAATAATAGAAATACCGAGCCAGCGCCCGCTGCTCGGCAGTCGAAAATACGAATCTCCAAAGAATATGTATGAGCAGATGAATGTTACAAGCTGGATTGAAGTGCGTTCATCGAAGGACTTTGAATTTACCGAGACGCTCGTCAACGCAAGCGATTCGTATATACTCGATCTCAAACCGCTTGAAAATATCATGGGTGAGTTCACCGTGTATTCCTACAGCAATACGCATACATGGATATTTAAAGAATACAGCGCAAGGTACGAGACTGCCGGCGATGACCTTTTTGCTATAATCTGCACAACAAAAGACAGTGCAAACAAAAAGGGCGTGAAATCTGAAAACTATCTTATAGAGAACGATGACGGAACGGTCGTTTATTTTGAATCCCGCGAAAAGGGTGCAAAGGCAGGAATAACCGTTAAATCAATAGAACCGTACATCAAGATATTCAAGGATAAGGAGTTGACAGCAAAATGAAAAAAGTTCTCGTAGCCGAGGATGAGTCCTCAATCAGAGAGTTTGTGGTTATCAACCTCAAGAGAAACGGCTATGATGTTGTCGAAGCGGCGGACGGCGCTCAGGCTATTGAAAAATACAAAGCCTGTAACGGCGATATCGATGTTGCCATCCTTGATATAATGATGCCGTATGTCGACGGACTTGAGGTCTGCAAGCAGCTGCGCGCGATGAACGCAAACCTCGGCATAATAATGCTGACCGCCAAGACTCAGGAGATGGACAAAGTTTCAGGACTGCTCATAGGCGCAGACGACTATGTCACAAAGCCGTTTTCGCCGTCTGAGCTTATGGCTCGCGTCGATGTGCTCTATCGCCGCGTAGAGATGAGCGCCGGGCTTGCGGACAGTTCCCATGCGAATGTCATAACCTCCGGCGAGTTTGAGCTCAATATGAGAAACAGGACGCTTACCAAGAATGGTATCCCGATAGAACTCACGCAGGTCGAGTTCCAGATAATGGAATACTTTTTCACCAACCAGGACGCGGCGCTTTCGAGAACGGATATCCTTGAAAAAGTCTGGGGCAGCGACTACTTCGGCGAAGAGAAGATAGTCGATGTCAACATACGCAGACTGCGAATGAAAGTCGAGGACAATCCGTCCGCACCCAAGCATCTGCTGACGATGTGGGGCGTCGGATACAAATGGATAGCTTGAATTAATTTAAAAAACACGAAAGGGGGCAGGCAAAGTGAAAAAAATCGGCGGCATAACAAAACGATGGCTGAAAGATATATTCAGCGTCATTTTGGTGCTCGTGCTCTCCGTTTCGGTCGCGGCCTGTCTCTTTATAAGAACTTATTACTATACATCGATAAAAAATGTGCTCGAGACTAACTCGGGCGAACTTATAACCACTTTCTTTAATATTTACGGCGCAAACAGCGAAGACGGATTTGCGATTGCCGGCAGAGAGTTTATCGAAAACTGCGGTATGCTCGATCTAATGGAGATATGGATAATCGACGACAGCGGAAATGTGCTCTTGTCCTCAAGCGGATTTGAAGTCTCACCTCAGCAGAATATGCCGGATTTTATCGAGGCGATGAATTCGGCTTCCGGAAAAGCTACTTGGGTCGGAAAGCTCAGCACCGGCGAAAAGATAATGGCAATGACCGAGTCGGTTATGAATACCGACGGCACGGCTGCGGGCGCTATAAGATATATTGTCTCACTCGAAGATGTCGATTCGCAGATAGGCTTCTCGTGCCTTATAATCGGACTGATAGCCGCGGTTATCATTGCCGTATCAACGATACTCGGACTTGTATTTACTCGGTCTATAGTAAGACCTCTGAGAAATATCGGCAATGTCGCGGGCAAAGTCGCGGACGGCGACCTCAGCGCCCGAATCGAAAACAACAAATACGATGATGAAATAGGTGAGCTCTGCGGCAAGATAAATAACATGATTGATGAGCTCAACGATGCCGACAGGCTTAAAAATGACTTCATCTCGACCATATCGCATGAGCTCCGCACTCCGCTTACTTCCATAAAAGGCTGGGGCGAAACGCTTATGCAGGTCGGCGATACCGATCCTGCGCTGACAAAACGCGGCATGAGCGTTATAATCAGCGAGGCGTCGCGTCTCTCCGGCATGGTTGAAGAGTTACTTGATTTCTCAAAGATTCAGAGCAACCGCATGAATCTTCAACTCAAGAAGATAGATGTTCTTGCCGAACTCGATGAGACGGTGTTCACATTCAGAGAGCGTGCCATAAAAGAGGGTATAGAGATAATATACAACGCCCCAGAGCTGCCCGCGCCGATGGAGGCGGACGAAGACAGAATACGTCAGGTATTCATCAATATTTTTGACAACGCCATCAAATATAACTACCATGGCGGCAGAGTAATTGTGCTCGCTCAGATAACCAGCCCGACCGTGCTTGAAATATCCATAAGCGATACAGGCAGAGGCATATCTCCGGAAAATCTTCCGCGAGTAAAAGAAAAGTTCTATAAAACGGACAATACCGTTGCGGGTTCAGGAATCGGACTTGCCGTAGCGGATGAAATAGTCAAACTTCACGGAGGAACCCTCAATATCGACAGTATTCTCAACGAGGGAACCACCGTAACGATAACGCTGCCGATAGAAGCAGTGACCTATACAGACGAAAAGGAAGTACACGATGAAGAAGCAAAAAACTCAAACTAAATACGGCTCCGTCGGCGGTCAGGCGCTGATGGAGGGCATAATGATGAACGGTCCCGAGGGCAAGGCGATGGCGCTCAGAATGCCCGACGGCAGTATCTCGGTCGAGAAAAAGACATTCAATTCAATTAAAGATAAGAATAAATTCTTCGCTCTGCCGATGATCCGCGGCATAGTCAATTTTGTCGAAGCTCTTATTTTCGGCTACAGATGTCTTATGGAATCAGCTGAAAAGACCGGAATGGATCTCGGCGAGGAAGAGGAAAATATGTCGAAGCTCGACCGCTGGATAACCGATCACTTCGGTGAAAAAATGATGAATGTCATCGGCGCGATATCAATGGTACTCGGCTTCGCGCTTGCATTTGCGCTGTTTGTGTGGATGCCGTCGTTCCTGTTTGATTTGATAAATAAATGGACCGGCGAGCACATCTCAATGCTCCGCACCATATTTGAGGGCTTGCTCAGAATAATCATATTTGTCGTCTATATGGTGGCAGTCTCCAAAATGAAAGAGATAAAGCGCGTCTATATGTATCACGGCGCAGAACATAAGTCGATATTCTGCTATGAGAGCGGCGAAGAGATGACGGTCGAAAATGTCAGAAAACAGAGCCGTTTTCATCCGCGCTGCGGCACGAGCTTTATCTTTGTTATGATAATACTCAGCATTTTAGTCTCGTCTTTAGTAGCGTTGGCTTTCCCGGCTCTTACGCATATTCGCCCCGTGTGGATCTGTGTCAAGGTGCTCATAATGCCGATAGTTATGGGACTCGGCTATGAGTTCATCAGATACGCCGGCAGGCACGACAATCTTTTTGTCAAGATACTTTCGGCTCCCGGACTTTGGATGCAGCGCATAACCACTGCAGAGCCCGACGACAGCATGATAGAGGTCGGAATAGCGGCGATAAACGCAGTTGTTCCTCACCCGGAGGAGAAAAAAGAGAATATCGAAGAAGTCGGCGAGACCGAAAACATATCCGAAGAGAACGGAGAAGAAAACTGATATAAGCTTTCGTGAAACATTCTGAAAGGGGATATAAGCCATGACAGCTGAACAGGTACTCAGAACGGCGACGGAGAAGCTCAGGGCGGCGCAGATAGAAAATGCATCATTTGATGCGTCCTGTCTTGTTGAGAATATCACCGGGCTTTCGCGCACAAAAATAATGCTCTGCGACGATGATATTGCCGATGAGCAGGCTGAACTTGTTGAGCGTGCGGTTTTGCGCCGTATATCCGGCGAACCGCTTCAGTATATCCTCGGCGAATGGGACTTCTTCGGCAGAACGTTTGAAGTCGGCGAGGGCGTGCTCGTCCCGCGACCCGAGACGGAATTGCTTGTTGAGCTGGCGCTTGAGAAGCTTCGCAATGTCAGATATCCGGTGGTGTTCGATCTCTGCGCCGGAAGCGGATGTGTCGGGCTTACGATTGCCGCCGAGCGGCCGGATGCCCATGTGTGGCTTTTTGAAAAATACGACGAAGCTTTTCACTATCTCAAACGAAATATCAAAAAGCTCGGGCTTACAAACGTGCAGGCGGTTCAGCATGATATAACTCTCGGCTACGACGACAAAATCTCTGAAACATCCGATCTTATAGTTTCAAATCCGCCTTATCTCAGAACGGATGAACTCGGCGGACTTTCAACAGAGGTCATGCACGAGCCTGTCACTGCGCTTGACGGCGGGACGGACGGCGTCGATTTCTATCGTATAATTGCTTCACGCTGGCTGCCGAATGTCAATAAACACGGCGGAATAATCTTTGAATGCGACCCGTCGCAGACACTTAAAATTGCAGATATGCTCATGCCGTATGCAATGCGGGTGAAAATCGTAACTGATATATTCGGACTTCAGCGTGCCGTATATGCAGACATATTCTGAAGCGGAAAGGAATTTAATCAATGATCTTATCTCTCCTGAGAAACGGATTTTCAATAGATGTGCTTATAGGCTTGTGCGCAAGCGCGTTTGTTGTGTTCTGCACTATGCCGATACATGAGTACGCCCATGCACTTGTCGCGACAAAGCTCGGCGACGACACCCCGAGGCTCAGCGGGCGACTTACACTCAATCCCATGGCGCATATTGATATTCTCGGCGCCGCAATGATATTGCTCGTCGGTTTCGGCTATGCAAAGGCTGTGCCGGTGAACCCGCGAAATTTCAAGAATCCCAAGGCGGGTATGGCGCTGACGGCGGCTGCAGGTCCGATTTCGAACCTTTTAATGTCGATTATCTTTATCCTGCTGTCGAATGTCGCGTTCATTGTCTATTGCAATACGAACGACTCTACCGTCGCGAAAGTAACTTTTCTGTTCTTTTTCTATGCCGCGATGATAAATATCAGTCTTGCGGTTTTCAATCTTATTCCGATTCCGCCGCTTGACGGCTCGCGTATAATAGGACTCTTTATTCCGAACAAAGTATACTATCAGATAATGAAATATGAACGTTATATCATAATGGTCGTATTTCTTCTGCTTGCGTTCGGCTGGCTCTCGACTCCGCTGTCGTGGCTTACCGATAAAGTTCTCTATGTTATATCATGGCTTGTTTCAAAGCCGTTCGGCGAATACGGCGATATGTTCATGCAGATAGTTTCATCCGCAATGTGAGGTTTTTATGGAGACTCTTTCTTATAAAATTGAATCTTTTGAGGGCCCGATGGATCTCCTTCTGCACCTCATCAGCAAGCATAAGGTCAGGATCGAAGATGTTCCGATAATGGATCTCATCAACCAGTATCTTGATTATATGAAAAAACTTAAAGAAGAAAATCTCGAAGTCGCGAGCGAATTTCTTGAAATGGCGGCACGTTTGGTGTATATTAAGACTGTATCGCTTCTTCCCGTCCACGAGGAGGCGGACAGGCTCGCAGAAGAGCTCCGCGGCGAGCTCACGGAGTACCGCGACTGCCAGCTTATGGCGGGCAAGCTTGCGGAGCAGGCGAACGGCTTCAACTTCTTTTCGCGCGAACCGCAGGAAATCGATGTCGATATGACATACACGAGGCTTCATGAGCCGTCCGAGCTTTACAAAGCTTATATGGCGGCAGTCGGAAAAGGCAAGCGCAAATTGCCGCCGCCCGTTGAAGCTTTTTCGGGAATAATCGCAAAAAAGATAGTTTCCGTCTCGTCGAGGTTTTCTTATATACTCAGAAAACTCGGCAGGAACAAAAAACAGAAATTCATATCTTTCTTCGAGCGTTCAACTTCGCGCTCGGAGATGGTCGCAACCTTTATGGCGATGCTCGCGCTCGTCAAGTCGAAAAAGGTTGAGATAAACGGTGACGGCGGCGATGCCGAAGTTACTTTGATAACGGACAGACGATGAGATTTTGAGGGGAGAATCAGCTTGACATTCAATCAGATGCGCGCCGCGGCGGAGGCTATACTCTTTGCGGCGGGCGAGCCGGTAGAAACGGCTAAAATAGCTCAGGCTCTCGATATCGAGATAGAGGATGCCGAAACCGTGCTGCGCTCCTGTGCCGAACAGCTCGACGAGCGTGAGAGCGGCGTATGCCTTTTGAAACTCGGCGAAAGATACCAGCTGTGCACGCGGCAGGAATACGCGGAGAATATCAGAAGCGTGCTCGATATGAAGCGCAATGTTCCGCTTTCTTCGGCGGCGTTTGAGGTGCTTGCGGTTGTGGCTTATAATCAGCCCGTCACCAAAGCGTATGTTGAACAGGTGCGCGGAGTGGATTGCTCGGGAGTTATATCTACATTGTGCCAAAAAGGTCTTGTTGAAGAAAAAGGCAGACTCGATCTTCCTGGCAGACCGCTGCTTTACGGTACCACCCCGGAGTTTCTCAAATGCTTCTGCATCGAATCTCTCTCTGAACTGCCGGAGCTTCCCGAGCGAGAGGAAAAGGAGCAGGAGCCCGAAAAGGAAGAGACAAAGACCTTTGAGGTTCCTGCGGAGGACGGTGCTGCACAGCCCGTTCAGCCTGAACCTGAAGAAGATGACGAGGACTTTGATTTCGACGAGTTCGATGTCGATGCAGGCGAGCTTGAAAATATGTATGAATAATCAGGAGGTGTTAATTTGACAGCTCTTTACATAATATTGGGCATTATCGTGCTTATAGTTATCCTGTTTTCGATAAAGGTCAGCGTGACTGCCGAATATGCCGATTCGTTTTCTCTCGATGTGCAGTGGCTTTTTATAAAGCTGCATATCTTCCCGCAGACCGAGGAACAGAAAGCGAAGAGAGAGGCAAAAAAGGCAAAGAAAGAAGAAAAAAAGAAGAAAAAGAAAAAGCCCGAGGAAGAAAAGAAAGAGGAGGACAAACCCTCCGAACCCAAGAAAAACATCTTCAAAGAGTTCTATGAGAACCAGGGCTTCGGCGCAACGGTCGAACTCATTCAGACCGCGGCGGCTCAGCTCGGCGGCTTTATGGGCAGCATATACAGAGCCTTTGTCATAGAAAATCTGAAGCTCCTTTTGAAAGTCAGCTCCGGAGACGATGCGGCTCAGAATGCCATAAAATACGGCAAAGTGTGTTCGGCGGTCTATCCTTCAATGGGCTTTATATGCTCGAATATGAAGGTCAAAAAATATGAGGTGAATGTTGTTCCCGACTTCATCTCGCAGGAGAATAAAGCTCAGTTTGCGCTCTCGCTCTCCGTCAGACCTATAAAGCTTACGAATGCGGTGGTTGTCCTTGCATTCAGGCTTTTGTTCAAGGTGCTTTTGAAGCTGCTCAAGGGCAGTAAAAAGAAAAATAAATCTGTTTGAAATCCCAATGAAAGGCGGACTTTAAAATGAAAGAACAGTCAGCATCCGGAATTCTCGGAACTTCAATCGAAAAGATAAAGGATCTTGTTGATGTCAGCACGATCATCGGCGATCCCATGGATCTGGGCGACGGCATAAAGATCATTCCCGTCTCTAAGGTATCCTATGGCTTTGCGTCGGGCGGCTCGGACTTCCCGTCGAAGTCGAACGCCGAGCTCTTCGGCGGCGGCGGCGGAGCAGGCATCACCATTACTCCTATCGCATTCATCGTTGTTAACAACGGCGAGGTCAGCATCAAACATATCTCGACCGAGGAAGGCTCTATCGAGAGAACCATCGGCATGATTCCCGATGTTGTCAACAGTGTCACAGATGTTGTCAACAAGTTCGTTGACGGCAAGGGCAAGAAGACCGAGGAGAACCTCGAAGGATTATATTGATTTTTTTCCTGCACACCGCATATTCATTATCAGTAACGGATGATGAATGGCGGTGTGTTTGGTGAATTTAAGACCGGTTGCTTTTGTGACTGCTGTTTTTACGGTGGCCTGTTTTGTATTGTCCGGGCTGACGGTATTTGCCCAGCCGGATGTTTCGGCTTCGTGCGCGGCTCTTATGGTCGCCGAGACGGGCGAGCTTATCTACGGCAAGAATGAGCATGATAGGCGCTCCATGGCGAGCACAACGAAGATAATGACCTCGCTTCTCGCAATAGAAGCGCTGACCCCGCAGAGGAAGATAACTGTCAGCGCTGATATGCTAAACGTCGAGGGCACTTCAATGGGACTTCTGCCCGGAGACACAGTTACCCTTGAGGGGCTTGTCTACGGAATGCTCCTGCAATCCGGTAACGATGCCGCGAATGTTACTGCAATAACGCTCGGTGGCAATGTTGAAAGTTTTGTCTCGATGATGAACAAGCGCGCCGCGGAAATCGGCATGAATGATACGCATTTTGAGACTCCGTCCGGGCTTGATTCAAAGGAACACTATTCGACGGCATATGATATGGCTATGCTCGGATGCACAGCTATCAAAAATCCTGAATTTGCCGCCGTTTGTTCGCAAAAAAGTGCCGTCGTGTGCTACGGCAATCCGCCGTATCGCCGCACGCTTACGAACCACAACCGTCTGCTTCGTATATATGATGACGCAGTCGGAATAAAAACCGGTTTTACAAAAAAGAGCGGACGATGTCTTGTCTCTGCGGCTCGACGTGACGGCGTTACGCTTGTTGCCGTGACACTCAATGCGCCGGACGACTGGAACGACCATTCAAAAATGCTTGAATTCGGCTTTTCGGTTGTTGAACGGCATGAAGCGGACACTGATATGTCCGCAGTTTCATTAAAAATTGCGGGCGGGGAAAGTGAAAGTGTGTCACTGAAGCTATCAAGACCGCTCCGATATATCTCAAGAAAAGGCAAATCGGCGCGGACAGAGCAGGAAATAAGCCTGAAAAAGTTTGAATATGCACCGATAGAAGAAAATACGGTGGTTGGCTCGGTCGAACTTATAATAGACGGCAATGTAGTTGACCGGGCGGAGATTCTAACGGCTGGTGCGGTTCAGGTGCAAAAGATTGTTCCGAAAGAGCCTCAAAAAGAAAAAAGCCGAATAAAAAAGTTTATTGAAAAAATAAAGAACATTCTCAGAAATTGGATGTGAATCATTTGTCAGATGACAGAATAAGACTTCAGAAATATATGTCCGAATGCGGCGTTGCGTCGCGAAGAAAATCGGAGGAGCTTATCGAAAAAGGCGCTGTTAAAGTCAACGGCGTTGTTGCAAAGATAGGTGACTCTGTAGATCCGAAGCGCGATATAATAACGCTCAACGGCAAAAAAATAGAAAATAAAACGGTTGCAAAATATATTATGCTTCACAAGCCGCGCGGCTTTGTCACAACTATGAGCGATGAGCTCGGGCGCAGATGTGTGGCGTCGCTTGTCGAAGATGTAGGCGAGAGAGTTTATCCGATAGGCAGGCTCGACAGAAACTCCGAGGGCTTGCTTTTGCTGACTAATGACGGAGAATTTGCAAACGCCGTAATGCACCCGTCAAAGCACGTCGCGAAAGTCTACAGAGTTACCATAAGACCGGACATATCCGACGAGCAGATAGCTGCTATGAGCGACGGAATGATGATCGACGGCAGAATGACCGCTCCGGCGCAGGTGACGGTGCTCGAAAAGCGCGACGACAGAGCCGTTATAGAAATAGTGCTTTTTGAGGGCAGAAACAGGCAGATAAGAAGAATGTGCGAGGAGCTCGGAATCGAGGTCGCACGCCTCAAGAGAACCGCGATAGCCGGTGTCAAGCTCGGCATGCTTCCCCAGGGCAAGTGGCGCGAGCTGACCCCGCAGGAGGTTTCGCATATACTTTCGGCTGCCGGCGCAAAGTCGAACAAAAAGGAGAAAAGAAGATAAAATGCTTGAATTCAAGCCGTTTGATATAGATGACAAAACTCACGGATACCGCGCAGAGGAAAACGGGGAGAATATCGGCGAATGCATATTCTCGCTCGGCGGAACCTATGCTGAAATCCTGAGCGTGAAAACCCGTGACGGGGACAGGCTCGTTGCAGAGGGGCTTGTACGCAGCGCGCTGAATTTTGCCGCAAATCGCAATGCTTATATGGCGCGAGCGAATGTCGGCAGAGTTGAAAAAGAACCGTTTATAACTCTCGGTTTTGAAGAGAAAAACGGCTTTTATGAGTCCGATATACCGTCCGCTCTTACGGGTAGCTGCGGTCACTGCACTAAATAACCCTTTTTATGCGCCTCACATATTGACAAATGTATGCTTAAACTGATAAAATAAAATGATTTAAAAGACCGACGAAAAGGAGTCCTTCCGATGATAAAAAGCATGACCGGATACGGACGGGCAACAGGCTCGTTCGACGGAATGGATATAACTCTTGAGCTCAAGAGCGTAAATCACAGATACTTTGAATTTTCATCGCGTGTACCCAGAAATTTCGGCTTCCTTGATGAAAAGCTCAAGAGCTTTTTCCAGGGAAAAATATCAAGAGGCAAGGTCGAGTGCTATGTTCAGATAGACACGGCGGGCGAAGAATCGGCTGTCGTCAAGCTCAACAGTGCGCTCGCAAAAGGCTATCTCGCGGCTTATAAAGAACTTTCCGAGACCTGCGGGATTGAGAATGATATAAAAGTATCAGACCTTGCAAGAGTGAATGATATCTTCACCGTCTCAAAAGAGCCCGAAGATGAAGAAAAGATTTGTGCCGATGTTCTCAGCGTTGCGGCAGAAGCACTCGAAAGGTTCATCGCCATGCGCGCTGTTGAGGGCGGAAAGCTCAAGGATGATGTCACTTCGCGCCTTGATTTCATAATCGACAAGGTCGCGTTTATCGAAGAGCGTTCTCCGCAGACCGTGAAAGAATATAACGAAAAGCTCCTCACGAGAATGCGCGAGGTTCTCGGCGATGTCCATGTGGACGAGCAGCGCCTGCTGACCGAGGCGGCGATATATGCCGACAAGGTTGCTGTGGCGGAGGAGACGGTTCGTCTGCGCAGTCATATTGATCAGTTTAAAAAGCTCTTTGAAGAGGATGGCGGCGCCATCGGCAGAAAGATGGATTTCCTCGTTCAGGAGATAAACAGAGAAATAAACACTATCGGTTCAAAGGCTCAGGATATCGAGATAGCGCGCTGCGTTGTCGATGTCAAGGCCGAGATTGAGAAGATCAGAGAACAGATACAGAATATCGAATAACTGCGGAGGTATTATCATAATGAAGCTGATAAACATTGGCTTTGGCAATATGGTCAACGCTAATCGTCTTGTGGCTATAGTCAGCCCCGAATCAGCCCCGATAAAGAGGATAATTCAGGACTGCAAGGAGAGGGGAACACTTATCGATGCGACCCACGGCAGACGCACACGCGCTGTCATAATAACCGACAGCGACCATGTTATTCTTACTTATCTGCAGAGCGAGACAGTAGCAAACCGCCTCAACAATGACGGCGATGAGCTTGATATTGAGGAGGAAGAAAGCGATGAATAATAACAACAACGGTCTTCTGGTCATTCTTTCCGGCCCGTCGGGTTCCGGCAAGGATACCATTCTGACCGAGCTTACCAAGCGCGACATGAATATCAAAGTGTCCACTTCCATGACGACGCGCAAAAAACGCGAGTGGGAGGTTGACGGAATACATTATTATTTCGTTGACAAGGATTATTTCATGCGCAAGATAGATGAGGGACAGGTTCTTGAATATGCGCAGTACGGCATAAATTATTACGGAACTCCCAAAGCTCCCGTTGACGAACTTCTTGCCCAGGGCAGAACCGTGTTCCTCAAAATCGAGGTTCAGGGTGCGGAGAAAATCCGTAAGCTCTATCCCGAAGCCGTCAGCATCTTCCTCATGCCCCCGTCAATGGCAGCGCTCGAAGAGAGACTTCGCTGCCGCGAGAGTGAGGACGAGGAGGATATCCAGCGCCGCCTTACCATCGCAGTTGACGAGATAAAGCGCGCCGTTGAATATGACTACATAGTCATCAACGACATAGTTTCATATGCCGTGAGTGATATATGCACTATTCTTGATGCGGAAAAGCAGAAAACTTTCCGCTGCAAAAACATTATAAGTGAGGTAATCAACAATGTTTAATCCTGATCTCAGAGGCGTTCTTAAGAATCACCTGAGCCGTTATTCTCTTGTTACGGCAACCGCAAAGAGAGCACGCGCTATCTCCGAAGATGCCGAGGAGAAGCAGATAATCCTTACCGAGAAGCCCGTTTCCATGGCTATTGATGAGATCCTCAGCGGCAAATATATCATTATTGAGCCGGAAGAGATTCGCAACATCTGACGCTTTTTCACGGAGTGTGACTCAAATGTACGCACAGGTCGCCGTCGAGAACGTCAACTGTACGTTCGATAAGGACTATGATTACAGCATACCGCAGCAGCTTGAGGGCAAAGCTCTCGTCGGCTGCCGCGTTGCCGTACCGTTCGGCGTCGGCAACAGAAAGCGCATAGGAATTATCACGCGGCTGACCGATTCGACTCAAGGAAAAAGAATAAAGTCTATCTCAGCGGTGCTCGATGAAGCGCCGCTTCTTAGTAATGAGATGATGTCGCTTGCCAGGTGGATATCCGAGCAGACTTTCTGCACCTACTATGAAGCGGTCAAAGCTATGCTGCCTGCCGGGATAAATCATAAAATAATACGCTCATTCTGCGCCGTTCCGGGTGTTGATGAGAGTATTGTCGCTTCGCTCGATTCCGATGAGAAGCAGGTCTATGACTATCTGCTCTCGCGTTCGGGCTATGTCAAGCCCGAGAATTTTTTGAAAACTCTCGGCTTTGATGTTTCGTCGGATATACCGGAACGCCTTCTTAAAGCCGGACTTCTCGCCGCAAATGACGATGCGGTGCGCAACATCGGGGATAATAACATCCGCATGGTGCGCCTGTGCGAGGGCTCGGACGATGTATCGATAACAAAGAAGCAGAGCGAAGTTGTCAATGTTCTGAAGGATGTCGGCTCTGTGAGTGTTAAAGAGCTGTGCTATTTCACGGGCTATACGCCGTCAGTCATATCTGCGCTCGAAAAGAAAGGCGTTGTCGAATGCTTTGAGCGCGAAGAGCTTCGTAGCTTCGTGAGCAGATATGCCGTGCAAAGCGCATATGACAGCGGCGAGATTCATCTCACCGACGAACAGCAGAAAGCCTATGACGGTCTGCTCGAAGATTACAAAAGCGGTACTGGTAAGACAGCGCTTCTTTACGGCGTTACCGGAAGCGGCAAAACGTCAGTTTATTTGAAGCTTATAGATGCGGTTCTTGCAGATAATAAAACGGTTATAGTTATGGTGCCGGAAATATCGCTGACCCCGCAGACTCTCTCGGTGTTTCATTCGAGATACAATGACGGCGTTGCGGTTTTTCACAGCGCACTGTCCGCCGGAGAAAGAGCTGATGAGTGGAAGCGCGTCAAGAACGGCGATGCAAAAATAGTTATAGGCACCCGTTCTGCGGTTTTTGCGCCGCTTGAAAATATCGGACTTATAATAATCGACGAAGAGCAGGAGCATACATATAAATCAGAGCAGACTCCGCGCTATAACGCCAAAAGCGTGGCAAGATACCGTGCCGCATGGCATAAAGGCTTGACTCTGCTCGCGTCCGCTACGCCGAGCGTCGAGTCTTTCGCCGCGGCGAAGAGCGGCAAATATTCTCTCTATGAGCTGAAGAACAGATACGGCAAAGCGGTGCTTCCGCAGGTCGTTATCGTCGATATGCGCAACGAACAGCAGACGGAAAACCGCGAGCTGAGTCATGAGCTTATAGAGGAGCTGAACAAAAATCGCACGGACGGCAAGCAGTCGATAGTGCTGATAAACCGTCGCGGATATAATACATTTGTCTCGTGCACTGCGTGCGGCGAGGTCGTGACATGCCCGAATTGCAGTATTTCCATGACCTATCATGCGGCAAACGGCAGGTTGATGTGCCATTACTGCGGATATTCCATGCGCTTTACTCAGAAGTGCCCGTCCTGCCACAAACCCGCGCTGAGATATGCCGGGTTCGGGACGCAGAGAATAGAAGACGAGCTTGAAAAGGCCGTCCCCGGGGCACGTATTATGCGCATGGATACCGATACCGCTTCGTCGAGATTTGCTCATGAGGAGTGCCTAAACGCCTTTGCGAAAGGCGATTATGATATACTCGTCGGCACCCAAATGGTCGCAAAGGGCTTGAACTTTGAAAATGTTACGCTTGCGGCTGTCGTTTCGGTCGATCAACAGCTTTATAACGACGATTTCAGAAGCCTTGAGCGAACTTTTTCGCTGCTGACTCAGGTGGTCGGCCGTTCGGGACGCGGAGAACACCCCGGAAAAGCTATTATTCAGACACTAACACCTGAGAATGAAATAATAAGGCTTGCGGCAAAACAGGACTATGATGCGTTCTATGATACGGAAATACGCATGAGACGCTTAATGATATATCCGCCGTTTTGCGATATATGCGTTGTCGGATTTTCCGGCGCGGACGAAGTCAAGACCCGCGTTGCTTCCCAGCGCACGCTCGACAAAATAAAAGAACTGACAGCAGGGGAATATAAAAACGAAAAGCTTATCGTTCTCGGACCTCTGCCTGCGCGAGTGCCGCGCGTCAATAAAAAATACAGATACAGACTCATAATAAAATGCAGAAACACAAAGGGATTTCGCAGTATGATATCGGAGATACTAAAAGATTTTTACGGCGACAGCAAATTTTCAGATGTCTCCGTCTATGCCGACATGAACCCAGAAATAACCGTATGATCGAAGGAGGACAATAAAAATGGCGATGAGAAACATAGTTAAGCTCGGCGATCCGATGCTTAAAAAGCACAGCAGAACGGTCGAAAAGTTTGATGACCGTCTGGCGCAGCTCATTGACGATATGAAAGAGACAATGTATGCAAACGACGGCTGCGGTCTTGCGGCGGTGCAGGTCGGTATTCTCAAGAGGGTAGTTGTCCTCGATGTCGGCGACGGCTGCATTGAACTCGTGAATCCTGAGATAATCTTCCGCGACGGCGAACAGCGCGAAGCCGAAGGTTGCCTTTCAATCCCCGGAGAGTACGGCACGACTATCCGCCCGGCGGTGGTGAAAGTCAAGGCGCAGGACAGAAACGGCAAGTGGCAGGTTCTTAAAGGCGAGGGACTCAAGGCGAGATGCTTCTGCCATGAGATAGATCACCTCGACGGAATCCTGTTCACCCAGAGACTCGCAGACCCGATGGGGCATAAGGAGAATTTATGAGAATAGTTTTTATGGGCACTCCGGATTTTTCCGTCCCGTGCCTTCAGGCACTTATAGATGACGGGCATGACGTCTGCGCCGTGTTCACTCAGCCGGACAAGCCCAAAGGACGCCACGGCGCTCTGACTCCGCCGCCCGTCAAAGAGCTTGCGCTCAAATATGATATCCCCGTATATCAGCCGAAAACGCTGAAAACGGACGAAGCAAAAGAGCTTTTCAAATCGCTCAATGCAGACCTTGCGATAGTCGTCGCTTACGGAAAGATACTTCCCGGCGAGTTTATCCATGCGCCGAAGTACGGCTGCATCAATATGCACGCCTCGCTGCTCCCGAAACTGCGCGGCGCAGCACCCATTCAATGGTCTATAATCACCGGAGAAAAGCGCACCGGAGTCACCTCCATGCAGATGGACGAGGGACTTGATACCGGAGATATGCTTATCTCAAAGAGCGTTGAAATAGGCGAAAACGAGACCGCCGAAGAACTCCATGACAGGTTGTCATCACTTGGCTCGGAAGTCATGCGTGAGACTATAGCCGAGCTTCAGGCGGGAAATCTCCATCCTGTGAAGCAGGATAACGAAAAGAGCACATATGCTCCTATACTTACCAAGGAGCTTTCAAAAATAGATTGGAATGATACCGCACAGCATATACATGATAAGATAAGAGGATTGTATTCATGGCCGGGTGCGTCGGGCGAACTCGACGGCAAGGTCATAAAGATACATTCGTCGCGTCTTGCGGGTGCGTGCAGCGGAAAGCCGGGAGAGATAATTGAAAGCGGCAAACGCCTTGTTGTTTCCTGCGGAGACGGCAACGCCGTTGAGATACTCGTTCTTCAGGCTCCCGGAAAACGGGCAATGCCGGTTCAGGATTTCCTGCGCGGCAATCCGATTGAAAAGGGCGCATTCTTTGAATGACCGTTAGGAGGTTCGGCTTATGGGCTGGATGTATTACTATGATTACTATTTTCTGATTCTTGTTGTCCCGGCGATGCTTATTGCGCTGTGGGCGCAGATAAAAGTAAAGACCACTTTCGCTTCGCAGTCAAAAAGACTCAGCTCGCGCGGCCTTACCGGCGCGCAGGCGGCGATGCAGGTACTCAAATATTACGGAATAAACGATGTGCGCATAGAGCGCGTAGCGGGTGATTTAACAGATCACTATGACCCGAGGACGAATGTTATAAGACTTTCGGATAAAGTTTATAACAACACTTCTATAGCCGCCATAGGCGTTGCATGCCACGAGGCAGGGCACGCCGCGCAGCATGCAGAGGGCTATATGCCGATAAAAATCAGAAACGCGATTATCCCTGTCTGCAATATTGGTTCAACTATAGGTCTGCCGCTTGCAATATTGGGATATATTCTCAGCTTTGAGCCGCTTATCACATTCGGTCTGTTGCTCTATGCACTTATCGCAGTGTTTCAGCTTGTCACTCTGCCGGTCGAATTCAACGCGAGCCGAAGAGCGCTGAAAGTTATTGAGGAAACCGCTGTCTTGGACGATGATGAGCGTGCGGGCGCAAGAAAAGTGCTTTCTGCGGCGGCGATGACATATGTTGCGTCGCTTCTCGTGGCGCTTGCAAATCTGCTGAGGTTTGTTATACGCTTCAGCGGCAGAAATCGAAGAAATTGAACGGAGTGTATCGTTAATGAGTAAGAGCGCACGCCAGAGCGCGTTTGAAATACTTTATAAAGTCGAGCGCAGCGGGGCGTATTCGAATCTTGCTCTCGATGCACAGCTCTCATCGAAAGACGGTGCCGACGGCGACTCGGCGCTGTTGACGGCGCTCGTATACGGCGTGCTCGAAAGGCTTATTACGCTTGACTATAACATCTCGCTTTATTTGCGTCAGCCGCTGAAAAAGCTAAAGCCGGAGGTGCTCATTGCATTGCGCATCGGCGCTTATCAGCTGCTGTTTATGGACAGAATTCCCGAGAGCGCGGCGGTCAACGAGAGCGTGAAGCTCGCCAAAAACAACCGCGCGCAGTTTGCGGCGGGACTTGTGAATGCAGTGCTCAGAAAAGTGGCTTCAAACGGACTGCGGCTGCCCGATGAATCAGACAGGCTCAATTTCATGAGCGTCAAATATTCCGTTCCGGAGCAGACTGTTAAGCTCTTTGTTGATGCTTATTCTGACAGGACTGCCTGCGAAATATTTGAGGCAATGTCCGAGCGCGCGAAGATATTTGTCCGTGTGAACACTCAAAAATGCACAGCGGACGAGCTTATAGATATATTAGCCCGGCAGGGTGTTGAGGGTAAGAAAATCGATGGCTTCCCGAACGCACTTGAATTGGTGAACGGCGGCGCAGTGGAGCATCTTGATGCATATAAAAAAGGACTTTTTCATGTGCAGGATCTTTCGTCGCAGCTTTGCTGCATGGCGCTCGACCCGCAGCCGGGAGATACCGTATATGATATGTGCGCAGCACCGGGCGGTAAAAGCTTTACACTTGCCGAACTGACGAATTGTAAAGGCAAAATACTTGCTATGGATGTTTATCCATCGAGACTCGCTCTTATCGAAAACGGAGCGGAAAGACTCGGGCTCGATAACATCGCGGTTATTCCAAACGATGCCGCAAAAGTGAATCCGGCTTTGAAGAAAGCGGACAGAGTTTTGTGCGATGCTCCTTGTTCCGGGCTCGGAATACTCCGCCGCAAGCCTGAGATACGCTATAAAACCCTTGAAGATATTGACAAATTACCTGTTTTGCAGTATGATATCCTGTGTTCATCCTCTGAATATGTCAAGGTTGGCGGTCGGTTAGTCTATTCTACCTGCTCGCTGAACCCGGCAGAAAATTCTGAGATTTGCAACAAGTTTCTCAGCGAACATAAAAATTTTGAGGCTGTTAAGCTTTTCCCTGACATAAAAAGGGTAGACGGCAACGAAAATTACTTGACTTTGATGCCTCAGATACATGGAACGGACGGCTTCTTTATCGCCGCATTTACCAGAACGGAGTGAGCTTTTGAATACAACTGATGTAAAGTCAATGAACTTTACCGAGCTTTCTGCGGCTCTTTCCGAGATGGGACTTCCGTCATACAGAGCGAAGCAGATCTATTCGTGGATCCATCAGAAATGCGCTCTCGATTACGATGAGATGACCAATCTTCCGCTGTCTCTGCGCGAGAAGCTGAAAGAAGAATTGCCGCTCAAAAAGTGCACTATCGAACGCAAACAGGTATCCGCAGAGGACGGAACGGTTAAATACCTTTTCGGTTTCGGCGGCAATGAATATGCCGAAAGCGTTTTGATGAAATATAAGTACGGATATACTATCTGTGTCTCGACTCAGATAGGCTGCAAAATGGGCTGCTCGTTCTGCGCGTCCACTTTGGGTGGTTATGTCAGAAGTCTGCTTCCGTCGGAAATCCTCGGTCAGATATATACCGCTCAGCGCGACGAGAATATCCGAATCTCCCATATTGTCCTCATGGGCATGGGTGAACCGCTTGATAATTTTGATAATGTTATGCGTTTTCTTGAGCTTGTGACCTGTGAAGACGGGCTCAACATAAGCATGAGAAATATATCGCTTTCTACCTGCGGAATAGTTCCCGGGATATACAAACTGCTTGAAAAAAAGCTTCAGCTCACGCTTTCGATATCGCTTCACGCGCCGTATAACGAGCTCAGATCAAAGATAATGCCGATCAACCGTCGGTATTCGCTCGACGAGCTGATGCCGGCGTGCCGTGAATATGCAAAGGTAACTTCGAGAAGAATATCGTTTGAATATGCAATGCTCGGCGGAGTCAACGACAACGACGAGTGCGCTCAGAAGCTTGCGGCGCTCTTGAAAGGTATGCTGTGCCACGTCAATCTCATACCTGTCAACGAGGTTGCCGAGAGTCCTTATAAACCGTCAACGCCGGAGCGCATTGAACGATTTATAAGCATACTCGAAAAGAAATCGATAAATGTTACGGTAAGGCGGAAGCTCGGCTCGGATATAGATGCTTCGTGCGGTCAGCTTCGGCTTCGTAAAATAAAAGAGCAGTAAGCTCAATTCGGAATTTTCTCAATTTCCGGGGGAAGATATGAAAATTGTTGCAAAGACAGACCAGGGAAAAGTCAGAAAAGACAATCAGGATTCGTTCGCTGCGGGAGAGCTTCCCGGCGGCGTAGTTTGGGCTGTTGTCTGCGACGGTATGGGCGGCGCGGCAGGCGGAAGCGTTGCCAGCCAGACTGCCGTTAAGATGATAAGCGAAAAAATCGCCTCCGGCTACCAGCACGGAATGAGCGACAGATCAATAAAAAATCTGCTGACTTCGGTCGTCGAGAATGCCAATTCTTCTATTTATGAGATGTCATGCTCGGTAGAGAGCCTCAACGGCATGGGCACGACGGTCGTCGCCGCCATGATAAGAGACAGAGAGCTTTATCTCGTTCATGCCGGAGACAGCAGAGCTTACCGCATTTCGCAGGAGGGTATAACCCAGCTCACAAGAGATCATTCGGTTGTTCAGGATATGGTTGAACACGGCGAGTTGACTCAGGAACAGGCTAAGGATCACCCTCGAAAGAATATAATCACAAGAGCGCTCGGTGTGAGCGCGGACATAGAGACGGATTATTATCAGGATACTCTTGATGAGGGAGACGTTATTATCATTTGCACTGACGGTCTGACTAATTATGTTGAGACCGATGATATATATAATGCCACCAGAGACAATCATTATTACGAGTTTGCAGACAGGCTGATAAACCTTGCCAACGAGAACGGCGGCGGGGACAACATCACTGTTGTTGCAATGGCGTTTTAGGTTTCTGTATCCCAACAGGAGTGTGAGATTTAATGGATAATTATGTCGGAAAAAGACTTGACGGAAGGTATGAACTTCAGGAAGTCATTGGCGTTGGCGGAATGGCGGTTGTCTATAAAGCCTACGACAATATCGACGACAGGACGGTTGCCGTCAAAATTCTCAAGGATGAGTTCCTTGCAAGCGAGGAGTTCCGCCGCAGATTCAAGAATGAGTCCAAGGCGATAGCTGTGCTCTCTCATCCGAACATAGTCAAGGTTTATGATGTCAGCTACGGCGACAAGCTCCAGTATATAGTTATGGAGTATGTCGAGGGCATCACGCTCAAGGAGTATATTGAGCAGCAGGGCGTTATATCGTGGAAGGAGACCGTGCATTTTACAACGCAGATTCTCCGCGCGCTTCAGCACGCCCATGACAAGGGCATCGTTCACCGCGACATCAAGCCGCAGAACATAATGCTTCTCGAAAACGGTACTATCAAGGTCACCGATTTCGGCATCGCGAGATTCAGCAGAAGCGAAACGAGAACAATGACCGATACCGCAATTGGCTCGGTTCATTATATCAGCCCCGAGCAGGCTCGTGGAGATATAACCGACGACAAGTCTGATATTTATTCCGTCGGTGTCGTTATGTACGAAATGCTCACGGGTCAGCTGCCTTTCCAGTCGGATAATTCCGTCTCGGTCGCTATTATGCAGCTCCAGACAGACCCGGTAAAGCCGCGTGAGATAAACAGCTCCATTCCTGAGGGACTCGAGCAGATAACCATGCGCGCTATGCAGAAGAATCCTAAGGACAGATATCAGTCTGCCGCAGAGATGATTCTTGATCTTGAGGAGTTCAAGCGCAACCCATCGATAAAGTTTGATTACAGCTATTTTGTCGATAACGAGCCGACAAAGTTCGTTGATAAGACCGCGCCGGTCACCGTGCCTATGGCTACCGCCAGCGACACGCGCATTATAGACAACCCGCAGCCGGCACCGGAAGAGACCGGCAAGACTGCGGAGAAAAATAAGATGATCCCGATTCTTTCCGGAATCGTTATCGGATTTGTTGCTGTTCTCGCGATAGTTCTTATTTGCCTGTATTCGTTCACGGATGTTTTCAACAGAAAGCTTACTGTGCCGAAGCTCATAAATAAGAACTATGCTGAGGAGATTCTCGGTAACGACGACTATAAGAACTTTGTTATCAAAGTTAATGAAGTCCAGAACAGCTTCTATGAGCCCGGTCAGGTTTATGCGCAGGATCCTGCGGCAGGCACAAAGGTTGATAAGTCCAACAATGTTATCACCGTTACCGTCGCGGTCAGCGAAGAAAAAGCATCTGTTCCGAATGTTCTCAAGTATCAGCTCAACGATGCTATAACAAAGCTCAAGAACGCAGGCTTTGAGGTCTATTCCGTTCCTCAGCAGAGCACGGAAAAGGCGGGTACCGTTCTGAGCACCTCGCCGGAATACGGCAGACAGGTGTCAAAGGGCTCGACAATAACGATTTATTATGCGAGCGAGCAGGAGCTTATCGAAGTTCCCAAGCTTATAGATGAAAATGTCGAGAACGCAAAGGCTATACTCGAGTCTCTCAACCTTGTTCTTGATGAGACAATAGATGAGAAGAACAGCGATAAGCCCAAGGGCACTATTATCGAACAGAACTATGCCGAGGGCGAGAAAGTGCCTGAGGGAACGAAGATAAGAGTTACTGTCAGCACAGGCGTTGCGGCTTCTTCCGAGGCGAATATAACCATAACACTTCCCAAATATTCGAGCGGCACTTCTAAGTCCATAAAGGCAGCGAATAACAACAATGTATTTATGGATCAGAGCGTTATTCTTGACGGAAGTGAGTACACCATAACCGTAAACGGCTCGGGCAGCAGCAACCATATCAAGGTCTATATTGACTCCGAGCTGTATTATGAGTGCAATGTTGATTTCACCAAGAGCCCTGCGGAGATATCAAATGTCAAGCGACATGATGTTTCCGAAAGTTCGACAATTCCCAATGTTGTCGGCAGCAATGAAGCTTCGGCTATAAGCATTCTCAAGAGCCACGGCTTTACCTCTGTTGAAGTCAATTATATAAGCGTTGTTGATTCTTCGAAGAACGGAAAGGTTATTTCTCAGACCCCGAAGAACAGCTCCAAAGCCTATCCTTTGAGCACAACAGTAACTATAACCGTCGGCAAGTTTGTCGGCTAAGGTCTTTGTTATGGCAGATGTCAAAAAAGGAATAATATTAAAAGGAATCGGTGGTCTCTACTTTGTGGAGACCGCCGATGCGGTATTTGAGTGCAAAGCCCGCGGAATCTTCCGCAAAAGCGGACAGAAGCCGCTCGTCGGCGATGAAGTTGATATACTAATTGGCGAGGACGGGGCAAACAACACTATCGAAAAGATATATCCGCGCCGCAGCGAGCTGATGCGCCCGCCGGTTGCAAACCTTGACAGGCTGTTTATTCTTTCGTCCGTGCGCGACCCTAATCCAAGCACGCTGATAATTGACAAAATGACCGCGATAGCTTGCTGGAAGAATATAGAGCCGGTTATAGTAATCACAAAAGACGATCTCGGGGATACTTCCGAGCTTCGCGGTATATATGAAAAAGCGGGCATACCGTTCTTTTCTGTGTCGAGCCGCGACGGCAGGGGAGCCGACGAAGTGAAAGCCATGCTCAGCGGTCATATAAGCGCCTTTGCGGGCAATACCGGCGTCGGGAAGTCGTCGCTTCTTAATCTCATCGCTCCCGAACTTTCGCTGAAAACAGGTGAAATAAGTGACAAGCTCGGCAGAGGCAGACACACAACGAGGGCTGTTGAACTCTATAAGCTTTGCGGCGGATATGTTGCGGATACGCCCGGATTTTCTTCCCTGACCGGAGAGAACAGCGAGATGATACCTGTTGACGAACTTCCGTTTTGCTTCCCCGAGTTTGAAAAATATCTCGGGAAATGCAGATTCACTTCATGCAGGCACATCAATGACAAGGGCTGCGAAATAGTTGCCGCCGTTGAATCGGGCGAAATCAGCGAATCGCGCCACAACAGCTATATTGCTCTCTACAACGAAGCAAAAGATATAAAAGAATGGGAAAAGAAATAAAGTAACGCAAACGCCGCGCTTTGTATATAATGGACTGAAGGCGAGACTGTTATATGTAAGGGCGGTGGCGAGCGTGAGAAGATGCGGATGCGGCAGAAACGGGTCTGTGTGTATCATAATAATTTCATTTGCGGCCGGGATAATCGCCGCAAAATTTTTCCCGTATTCGCTGTTCATTATTCTTATGCTCATCCTGCTTTTGCTTATCTGCACCGCCTCACGAAGCTTTTGGTGACGGAGGGTGAGAATGAGATGAAAGTGGTAGTAGTCAGAAGCCCTAAACTTTTTTCCGGAATACTCAGACTCATTTTCGGAATAAAACGGCAGGAACAAACAACATAAAAAACGCCGGACGGCTGTGTATGCTGTCCGGCGTTTTGCTGTATATTTTTTAGGGCTGAACGGTTATCGGCTTGTCTTCGCTCTCGTGCTCTATGGAAACAAAGTTGTTGCGCGGCGCATATGCCCAGCGCATCTCGAACGCTTTAATTCCGTCGAGCGGTATGTAGAGCTGATCTCTATTGCCTCTGTAGACCTTTGCGGGAAGCTTGAGCTCGCCGCGGTCGGTCTGCGCCACGTCGCTGTCAAGAGTGAACTCCGCATTGTGACTGTAAACGTCAAGATACACCTTGCCGGGGGTCTTTCTGACCTCGCCGCCGATGAATCCGACAAGAACGGAAAGGGGAGCGAACCATATTCCGTCTTTGAACTCGCAAGGGGTCGTGTACTGGCAGAGGCCGAGATCCATGCCCTTGAACTTCATTCGCGTTGTGTTGTATATCGGTGCAAGCGCGGGCGGATCAATCGAATCGGTTTCTTTATTTATCACACAGCGGTCGGCAATGCGCCCGTCGTTGAGATGAGCGGTCAGCGTTATCTTCGGTCCGTCAACCTCGACGACAACGACCATCGAAACCATCTCTTCCTGAGAATAGAACGCGCTGTGCCAAACTTTCGGAACGGCGCGGGTTCCGGGCGGATTCAGATTTGAGTTGCCGAGCATATAGTGTATAGTTCCCTGCGACGGTTTGTCAAAAATTTCTTCGTTTCTGACGGGGAAGCTCCTTGAAAAATTGTGCTCATGACCCGAGAAGAGTATGTCGAGCTTTTCCATTCCCTCGCGCATGACGGGATATGCATCATAGTTCTGGCAGTCTGAGCCGGAATAGCATATCGGGAAATGATATGATCCTATCTTCCACTGCTTATCGCAGGCGTCGAGGTCTTTTATGAGCCATTCGTTGACCTCTTCGGGACCGTTTATTCCGATTATTGCGAAATGTACATTGCCGTAGTCAAAAGTGTAGTTCTCCGTTTTCCAGTTTTCAGGGCCATTATAGGCATATGAGCCTTTGAACTGATTGTCAAAGAACTCCGCGGGTTCGGCGTAATATCTGCCTATGGCGTTTTTATAGTCTTTGAATCCGCGGTTATCGTGGTTGCCGAGAGTCATCATAAACGGGATGTGCTCGGATATTCCGACGAGTCCGCTGAACGCTCCGTTCCACTGAACCTCGTGCTGTCCGCAGTCGGTATTGTCGCCGCCGGTCAGAATGAAGCGGGTATCGGGGTTCTTTTCGAGCATCTCTTTGACAAAGCCGTTGAAATGCGAATAATCCGGGCAGTCAAACGGCTCGCCCTTCTGCTGATCCGATACGCAGAGAAATTTGAATTTTGTGAGATTTTCGGGCGCGGTTGAAAAATAGAATTCCTCGCTCCTGTGGTTGTCGCTGCCGCAGGTGTAGAGATATTTAGTGTCCGGCTTGAGCCCTGTGAGGTCCGCCCAGAACATATTGCTTATGTCGATGTCGCTCTTGAAAACTTCCGTTGCCGCATCGGCGCGCATGATTTCACTGCTGCCGTCCTCGCGGTAGAGAACATAGCCCTCCTTGATATCGGTGCAGGTTCTCCAGGTGACGGTCATCGAGGTTGCGGCGTCTCCCTTTATGCTGAGCATTATGTGGTCGGGCTGTTCCGTTGAACCTCTTACGGGTTTAACTGCTTGACTCATTTTGATCTCCTTGTCTGAAAATATAATATGACGCTGTAATGTTTCGTACAGCGTCTTTTGTTTAGTTGAAAGGTGTGCTTATCCTGTTATATCTGAAGTTCGTTACCTCACCGCGCTGACTGCATCTGTAGATGCTCATGACGAGTCCTATCGCGATATATATGCAGAGGTTTGATGAGCCGCCGGAGCTGAAAAACGGCAGAGTGATACCGATGCAGGGGAGAAGCTTCAAACACATTCCGATGTTCATAATAGCCTGCGAGCCGATCATAACCGCAGTGCCGTAGCAGACGAGCGAACCCATATTTGTGTTAGCCTGTTTGCCGACAAATACTATCTTGACAATTATCAGCGCTATAAGCGCAAGCGCCGCAAAAGCGCCGACAAATCCGAGTTCTTCGCCGATAACGGAGAATATCATATCGCTGTCGTTGACGGGGACTGAGTGCGACTGGGTATACGCACCTTTGAGGAACCCTCGTCCGAAAAATCTTCCGCTGCCGATGGCGTTGACGCTTTGCTGCTGCTGGAAGATATATTTCTTATAAAGCGCCGTGTCGAGCTTGCTCGGGGCATATACAGCAAGAATACGGCCTTTCTGGAAGTCGCTGAAGAATGCGAACCAGAGCACGGGAACAGCCGCAAGTATGACGGCTCCGGCGGCTGCAAAATATCTCGCGGCAAGACCGGAGGCAAACATCATACCGATAAATATCGAAACGAATACAAGCGCAGAGCCGAGGTCGCCGGTCAGAATGACAAGCAGTGCCGGAACTCCGCCGTGAACGCAGAGAAGCAAGGCATTTTTAAGCTTGTTTATATCCTCGCCGACATAATCGAGATGAACGGCGAATGTTATTATAAATGCTATTTTGAAAAGCTCGGACGGCTGGAAGTTGATGACTTTGAAATCGAACCATGTTCTTGCATCCGGTCTGTCTGCCGTTCCGCTGCCGAACGGGAAAAGCAGAAGCATCATCAGCAGGCACACGCCGCCGATTATCATCCAGAAGCGGAGAACTATTTCGTAGTCGATAAATGATATGACTATGCACATCGCCACACCGACAATCACTGCGAGCAGCATGACAAGCGCCGTACGGCTGATAAGGCTTCCGTCCTCAAGGCTGCTGTATGTGGCGCTGTAGACCATAAGAACGCCGAACAGCGATGTCAGAAGGCAGAGCGACATCAGCAGTTTGTCCGTAGTTTTTAATCCTCTTTTGATTGCCTGAAGTATGTTCATTGGCAGCTCCTTAGAAATTATACTGATATTATAAAGCGAAATTTAATCAAATTCAAGTAAAATACTTTTATATCTTTGATTTGTGTGATATAATTATTTGAATTTAATGCAAGGCAGCGGTATTTTTCAGATGAAGACGGTTTTTCATTCTTATTCTTCAAAACAGACCGAGGAGTTCGGCGCTCAGCTCGGCAAAAGCCTCAAAGCAGGGGATGTTGTCACCCTGTTCGGTGATCTCGGCGCAGGCAAGACTGCGTTTACAAGAGGACTTGCGCATGGAATGGGCTTTGACGGCGAAGTCAGCAGCCCGACATTTGCGCTTGTGCATGAGTATCCGGCGGATATACCGATTTATCATTTTGACATGTACAGGATTACTACCTGGGACGATCTTTATTCAACCGGATTTTTTGATTATCTCGATATGGGCGGGGTGCTCGTGATTGAGTGGAGCGAAAATATCGAGAACTGTCTGCCCGAAAATTCGATAAGAGTTTCGATATCCAAGAATGATAACGAGAATGAACGCATAATTACTTTGGAGAGGGGGGCCGAAATTGAAGATACTCGCGCTTGATTCGTCCGCAAAAACAGCGAGCGCCGCGATAACCGACGGCGAGCAGCTGATAAGTGAAGCATTTGTCAATGCCGGACTCACGCACAGTGAGACTCTTCTTCCTATGGTCGATTCCGTTCTCAGCCTTGCACGCCTCACAATGACGGATATCGACGGCTGCGTTATAACCGACGGCCCCGGTTCGTTTACGGGTATAAGAATAGGCATCGCCGCTGTGAAGGGGCTTGCAATGCCCAATGAGACGAAGTGCTGCGGCGTTTCTACTCTCAAGGCGACGGCTTATAATCTGCGCTATGATAACTGCATCGCCTGCTGTGCAATGGATGCAAGATGCTCGCAGGTCTATTCAGCAATATTCCGCTGTTTTGACGGAAAAGTCGAGAGATTGACCGAAGATGACGCAATTCCCGCATCAAAACTTCCGGAAATACTTGAAAAATATGCAAATGAGCGTATAATTTGTGTCGGAGACGGAGCGCATATCGCTTATCAGGCTGTTAAAGACAGTTTTAAGAGCGTTAGCCTCGCGCAGGACAGCAGGCGTTTTCAGCGTGCATACGGAGCCGCTTGCGCCGCCGTGTGCGAGAATATGGACTTCATTCCTCCGGCTCAACTTTTGCCCGTATATCTGAGACTTTCGCAGGCGGAGCGCGAACTCAGCCTGAAAAAGTCTCATAATCAATAAATCAAAAGGAGAAATTATCATGATAGCTCTTGCTGCTGACCATGCAGGATATCCTCTCAAGGAGGAAATCAAAAAACATCTTTTGGAGAGAGGCTTCGATGTCAAAGACTTCGGAACTGACAGCGACAAGTCCGTTGACTATGCTGTTTTCGCGAAGATAGCGGGCGAGTCGGTCGCATCCGGCGAGTGCAAGCTCGGCATTTTCTGCTGTGGTACCGGCGTCGGCATCTCGATGGCGGCAAATAAGGTCAGAGGAGTCAGAGCTGCAAACTGCGCAGATACTTTCTCCGCGCGCATGACAAGACTCCATAATGACGCAAATGTCCTTTGCCTCGGCAGCAGAGTTATAGGCGCAGGTCTTGCGCTTGATATGGTCGATCTCTTTGTTGACACGCCTTTCAGCGGCGAGGAGAGACACCAGAGAAGAATCGACCAGGTCATGGCTATAGAGAACGAGAAGTTCTCAAAATAAAGAAGTCAGAAATTTTCAAATTATATATATCTGGAGGAGTTCAAAAATGGCAAACATAACAATAACAAATCACCCGCTTATTCAGCATAAGCTGTCTATCCTCAGAGACAAGCACACCGCTTCCAAAGAGTTCCGTACTCTTGTCGGCGAGATTGCTATGCTCATGTGCTACGAGGCTACAAGAGACCTTCCTCTCAAGGATGTTGAGATCGAGACTCCCGTTTCGAAGATGACCACAAAGGCTCTTGCGGGCAAGAAGCTTGCTTTTGTCCCGATTCTCAGAGCCGGTCTCGGTATGGTTGACGGTGTTCTGACCCTTGTTCCTTCCGCCAGAGTCGGTCACATCGGTCTTTACCGCGATCCCGCAACCCTGCAGCCTGTTGAATATTATTGCAAGCTGCCCAGCGATATCGGCGAGCGCGATGTTATTGTTCTCGATCCCATGCTTGCCACCGGCGGCTCGGCTATCGATGCTATAACCCAGATCAAGAAGAGAAATCCCAAGTCGATAAAGTTTATGTGCATCATTGCAGCTCCCGAGGGACTTGAGGCTCTCAGCAAGGCTCATCCCGATGTTGATATCTTCGCCGCTGCAAAGGACGAGAAGCTCAACGATCACGGCTATATCGTTCCCGGTCTCGGCGACGCCGGCGACAGAATCTTCGGCACGAAATAATTGCACTTGCAATACCCGGACTATTATGTTATAATCATTTCAGTAAATTTTGGAGGTGTTATATCATGAAACACATCAAGACCATCAACGCTTCGAATCTCAAGGAGAGCGCTGCTAAGGGCGGCTGCGGCGAGTGCCAGGCTTCCTGCCAGTCAGCTTGCAAGACTTCCTGCACCGTCGCTAACCAGAAGTGCGAGAAGTAATTTGATTTGAACGTAAATTAGGGGCAGGCTTTGCGCCTGTCCCTAAAATTCTGTCTAAAACATTTTGCTGCGAAAAACCGCGGCTAAAAGGAGCGAAAGCGGGGAGACCCGGCATATATGATACATAAATATTTTCTCAACGGCTACTATATAGTCATTGACACAAACAGCGGCGCCGTTCACATTGTGGACGAGCTTGCATACAGACTGCTTGATTTCTTTACGGAAAAGCTCAAGGGCGAATGTCCCGATGAGATTATCTCAACTCTTGTGAACGAGGGGTTTGATAAGCAGGATATCATCGACACTTATGCCGAACTCAAGGCTCTGTGCGATGATGATTCTCTCTTCTCCGAAGATACCTACAGACCCTTTGCGGATATGCTCGCCGAGGCGCCTATAAAGTCTATGTGCCTCAACATATCGCACGACTGTAATCTCCGCTGCGAGTATTGCTTTGCCGCTCAGGGCGATTTTGGTCACGGCAGAAAGCTTATGCCTTTTGAGGTCGGCAAGGCTGCGATAGATTTCCTTATCAAACATTCTGCAAACAGACACAACCTCGAACTTGATTTCTTCGGCGGCGAGCCGCTCATGAATCTCGATGTTGTTAAAAAAGTTGTCGAGTATGCAAGATCGATCGAGAAAGAGCACAATAAGAATTTCCGTTTCACAATGACTACAAACGGTATTCTGCTCGACGATGACAGTATTGATTTTATCAACCGCGAGATGTCGAACGTCGTTCTCTCGCTCGACGGCAGAAAAGAAGTAAACGACCGTCTGCGCCCGACTGTCAATAAAAAGGGCAGCTATGATATAATCGTTCCGAAGTATCAGAAGCTTGTCGCCGAGAGAGGGGACAAGGAATATTATGTCCGCGGTACGTTTACAAAATATAACCTTGACTTCACCGATGATGTTCTGCATCTCAACGAGCTTGGATTCGATCAGATCTCTGTTGAACCTGTTGTGACCGATCCCGAGTTGCCGTATGCGCTGACCGAAAGCGATCTTCCGGCTATTGCAGAGGAATATGAGAAGCTTTCAAAGATACTTATAGAGCGAAAGAAGAACGGTACTAGCTTCAATTTCTTCCATTTCATGATCGATCTTGATCAGGGACCGTGTGCTATCAAGAGACTTCGCGGATGCAGCTGCGGCAACGAGTATGTTGCCGTCACTCCGGAGGGCGATATCTATCCCTGCCATCAGTTCGTGGGCATGGACGAGTGGAAGATGGGCAGCGTGCTTGACGATTCTATTGACTACAAGATGAAGAAGATGTTCTCGAAAGCGAACATCTACTCAAAAGAAGAGTGCGCTAATTGCTGGGCGAAGTTCTATTGCAGCGGCGGATGCAACGCCAATAACATGCAGTATAACAACACTATCTTTAAGCCGCACAAGCTCTCGTGTGCTCTCGAACAGAAGAGACTCGAGTGTGCGATAATGATAAAAGCCGCTCTTGCGGACGAATAAAAAATACAGCTCGGGATAAATAGTCCCGGGCTGTATCGGTTTTATGCGTGAAAAATCCCCCGGAAAAGTCCCGGGGGATGATTTCTGTAGCATTATTAGCTCTTCGTCTTTGTGCTGTTATTCATTGCGAGTTTCTGCTTGAAGGTCTTGAGGAAGTCCTTGACTGCCTTATCGATATTCTTGTCCTTCTTGTTGAGCTTGTACTCGTCGGAGCCTTCAAGCTCGTTAAGCTGCTTCTCAAAGTCCTCGCTGGCCTTTGTGGAGCGAATGGCGCTCTTCCAAGCGTAGTCACTGCCCGAATAGTACATGATGTGGTAGCCGTACTCGGACTCGACAATGCCGGTGTCGCCGACCTTTCTGCTGCTGTCGGTAGCCCAGTTGCGGAAGGACTCAACGTAGTTGGCGCTTGAAGTGATGCCGCTTATAAGTCCGCCGTCAGCGGCGCTTCCGGTATCCTTGGACTTTTCTTTTGCGAGAGCTGCGAAGGAATCTTCGGTCTTAGCTCCGCTCTGCCATTCCTTGTAGATCTTGTCGGCGGAAGCCTTTGCGGCCTTCTTCTGCTCGTCGGTTGCCTCGGAGGACGAGCTTGCATTGTCGGTGAACGAGATGAGAATATGTCTTACGTTCGAGGCCATGGGAGCGTAGCTGCCCTTGTTGATGTAAAGGATAACATAAGAAGTTACATTGCCGTCGCTGCCGACTTCAAAGAGCTTGACATCTCCTGCTTTTCTCGCGCTGTCAAACGCCCACTTTGCGGCGTCCTCGGAGACATAGGAGGTGATGGTTGACTTTGCGGCCTCGTTGAGGGCGGTTGCGGACTCCGCGTCATAGTTTTCGGTGGAGCTGTTCTTTTTCTTTGCCTGCTCAAGGAAAGCTTTTTCACTGGTGCAGGCGCTGAGAGCCTTCTCGGCTTCCTTCTTGACCTTCGCCGCGGCGGCCTTCTGGCGGGCGGCAAGCTGCTCCGAGGTCTCGCCGTCCTTTGCGGTGAGAGTTTCTATCGCGAACGAAAGTGTTCTTGCATCAACTGCATTGTATGCGCTGTGATCCTTGTCATAGACAGCCTTTATGTCGGCGGCGCTGTAAGAATCGGTGAGCTTCTTTGAGGTGTCGCTCTGGTATCTCGAAACGATATTCTGCATCTCGAGCTGCTTGCGCAGGAACTTCTCGTTTATACCCTTGCCGTAGCTCGCCTTGAGGTAGGCGTTGAGAGAGTATTTGTTCTCTGCGGCGGTGTTTCTGAGCTCCTCGACCTGATCGTCAATTGACTTCTGCTCGTCGTCTGTGAGCTTGTAGCCTGCCTTGATAGCTTCGGCATAGAGAATCTTGTAGGTCTGGAGGGCGGAGATGGTCTCATTCTTGAGATAATCGGAAAGAAGCATTTCTTTTCCGTCGGCATCGGTGCCGTAGTTCTGCTCATCCGGCGACTTTGTCGGGTCAATGCCGATGTTCATGCCGTACATTGCGTACTGCTGAGCGTATGAGTAGATATTGTTGAGATACTGGCTGTAGTAATATGTAAACTCAACTTCCGAAACGCGGATATCGTCGCCCAAAGAGAACACGGTTGTATTCTTCTTGATAGCGGCCGTATCGTCGAGAACCTTCCAAACGATTCCGCCTGCAACTACGACGGCAAGAACGATAGCTACTACCATTTTGACTATCTTTGCCGCTGCCTTGCTCTTCTCGCTCTTTTTCTGACTCTTTTTCGCAGACTGAGCGAGGCGGGCCTTTCTGTCGTCACGGTATGACTCGGCAGAAGTCCGCTGGGTGTCTTTGTTTGCCATTCTTTTTCATCCTTTTCTTTGTTAAGGTTGATTTGACCTGACGGTCTATAACATTCTTATTCTATACTATTTTATTAATTTTGACAAGCCGAATTTGCAAGTTTTATAGTTAGTTCATAATCAAATCACAGCTCGCCTTTTAGAAATGCGTCTTTGAACCACACATTATTGACTTCAAACTGCTTGCCGTTGAGATAGTTGAGCGACTGTGCATCTGTAACAAAGTCAAACTTGAGTTTATATGAATACAGGAATTGTTTTTTATATCCGCTCTCCTTGTTCATGGAGTTGCGCCCGTATTTTCCGTCTCCGAGCAGGGGATGACCTATCGACGCAAAATGAGCTCTTATCTGATGTGTGCGCCCCGTCAGCAGTTCGACTTCAACGAGGCTCATATTCTTATTTTCTGCGAGCACGCGGTATTTTGTTTTTATTTCTTTAGAACCGTCTGTCTGTCGTGTGAATACTTTGACAAGATTCTTCTTTTCGTCTTTCGTCAGCCAGCCGTGCAGGATGCCTTCTTTTTCTTTCAATGTTCCGTGGACAACACAGAGATAGAATTTCTTTATTTCTCTGTCCTTGAGCTTTTGATTCATTATTCTCAGAGCCTCCGCGTTTTTTGCGGCCATGACTATTCCGCCTGTGTTGCGGTCGATTCTGTTTATTAGAGCCGGCGCAAAAGAGTTTTCGTCCGACGGGTCATATTCGCCCTTTTCATAGAGATACCGCTTGATTCTGGTCAGCAGTGTGTCGTTATATTCGCGCTCGTCGGGGTGCGAAAGAAGTCCGACTTTTTTGTCGAGCAGCATTATATTCTCGTCTTCGTAGATGACCGTGAGATTCGTCGAAGCGTGCATGAAATCGTATCTGTCGAACCGCTGCTCGAAAAATTCGTCGTTTATGTACATATCCACTTTATCGCCCTCTTTCAGGCGCGTGGATATTTCGCACCGTTTGCCGTTGAGCTTTATGCGCTTGAGTCTGATGTATTTGTACATCAACGAATCCGGAAGATTCGGAACGGTCTTTTTTATGAATTTGTCAACGCGCTGATTGGTGTCGTTTTTCCCTATAGTAAAACTTTTCAATTGCCGTTCCTCCCGCCGGATGATTTTACGAATTTTATCGCGCTCATCGCCGCTTTTGCGCCCTCTCCGACGGCGACGCTTACTTGCAGCAGACCGCCCGTGCAGTCTCCGGCGGCGAAAAGCCCCGGCAGCCCCGTTGACATATCGGCGCCGACTTTTATCGAGTTTCCTTCAACCGGTGCGCCGACTTTCTTTGCAAGGTCGCTTGCGGCGGCGCTCCCGAGTGCGATAAACAGCCCGGAAACAGGCAGGCTATAACCGTCTTTGAATTTAACTCCGCTGAGCCTGTTTTCGCCGTAAAGTGAATCTATCGGATCGGTTATGATTTTTATATTGCCGAAGTCTCCGTTCGGTTCGACGCCGTTTGTGAGCAGAGTAACACTTTCTGCGACTTCCGAAAGATCGCCTATCTCGTGCAGTGCATATGCGCCGTTTCCGAGCACTGCAACATCTTTTCCGCGATAGAAAAACGCATCGCAGACCGCGCAGTAGCTGACGCCTTTTCCCTCGAATTCTTTTATGCCGGGAATGGTAACGCTTTTCCTCGCCGAGCCGGTTGCGATTATAACGGCAGGGGAGATGAAGTTATCTTTCGAGCATGATACTGTGTAATTGCCGTTCCAACCGAGCGAAAAAACCTCTTCTTCGAATATATCTGTTCCCAGTTCTTTTGCCTGCTCAACGCCGCGTTTTACAAGCTCTGCACCGGAAATTGCTCCCGTGCCGAAATAATTCTCTATCTTTTCCGCTTTTTCCAGCGCTCCGCCGTCCTTGCCGATAACGGCGCAGGTGAGCCCTGCGCGCTTTACATAGAGCGCCGCCGACAGTCCCGCGGGACCGCTGCCTATAATGGTTATATCGTAGTGCCTGTTCATATGTGCCTCCGATTAAAGTAACATATGATGATTATAGCCTATTTTTAATTTTATTAACAGCCTTGAAAGAAAAATTTTTTATTAATACGGATTTTGTAAATATACAGAAGTTTTTATATTATTGAGCTTGTGCAAATTCACTTTTCGTTGTATAATAAACTGATTAAAAATTTTTCGGAGGAGAACTGATTTGCCGCTTTCCAAAGACAGAAACATAATTGTTCCGCAGGAGGAGCTCGACAGACAGATGGAGTTCTGCGGACTTGTACATACAGTGCTTGAAACGCGCCTTGACGGGCGCAAGCCGCTCGCTTATGTCCATACTTTCGGATGCCAGGGCAATGTTGCCGACAGCGAGAGACTCAAAGGCTTGCTTGAAAAAATGGGCTTCGGATTCACAGAAGAGCCGGAAAACGCGGATATATCGCTGTTCAACACCTGTGCCGTCCGCGAACACGCCGAAGACAGACTCTTCGGAAATGTCGGTGCGCTCAAAAAAATAAAAGAGAAGAATCCCGACTTCAAAATAATCCTCTGCGGATGCATGATGCAGCAGGAGAGGATAGCCGAAAAGATTCAGAAGAGCTATCCGTTTGTCGATATAGTTTTCGGCACTCACGCTGCGCATAAATTCCCTGAGCTGCTTTATCGTGCGCTGTCTACCGGCAAGCGTGTGTTTGATATCGAAAATTCCGACGGCGTTATCGCGGAAGATTTGCCTCTGCACAGAGACAGCACATTCAAAGCGTGGCTGCCGATAATGTACGGGTGCAATAACTTCTGCACTTACTGTATAGTCCCATATGTCCGCGGACGCGAACGCAGCCGCAGCAGCGATATTATAATCAGCGAGGCGCGCGAGCTTGTCAGGAGCGGATATAAAGAGATAACCCTGCTCGGACAGAATGTCAATTCCTACGGAAACGACCACGAGGGCGAGATGAACTTTGCCTCTCTTCTGCGCGAGATAAATAATATCGACGGCGATTTTATTATACGTTTCATGACCTCGCACCCGAAAGACTGCACGCATGAGCTGCTTGACACCATGGCGCAGTGCGAAAAGGTTGCAAAGCACCTGCATCTTCCCGTCCAGTGCGGAAACGACAGGGTGCTAAAAGCAATGAATCGCGGATATACGGCTGAAAAGTATCTCTCCCTGCTCGAATATGCCCGCGGCGTCATGCCGGAGCTTTCGGTGACGAGCGATATAATTGTCGGCTTCCCCGGCGAGACTTACGAAGAGTTTCTCGACACTGTGAAGCTTATTGAAAAAGCGCAGTACACGTCGCTTTATACTTTTATTTTCTCACCCCGCGAGGGCACCCGTGCCGCAAAGATGGACGACCCCGTTTCGAGAGAAGAAAAGGGAAAATGGTTCTCAGAGCTTTGTGCCGCGCAGGAAAAAATCGCGGCGGTGCGAACTTCTGCGATGGTTGGCAGGGAATACCGTGTTCTCTGTGAATCAAAAGCCAAGAAGAACGGCTATATATCGGGCAGAACGCAGGGAAATATAATAATTGAGTTTCCGGCGGACGAGTCGGTTATAGGCTCATTCAGAACCGTCAGAGTGACCGAAGCTCTGATATGGATGCTCAAAGGCGAACTCGCCGATTGAAAATGCTATATCTCCGCTTTGCGGATAATGATATAAGATAAAATTCAAGGAGTACAGTTATGGACATCATCAAACTTACAAGAGAACTCGGCGCAGCTATCCAGCAGGATGACAGATACGCAAAGTTCCAGGCAGCTCAGAAGGCAAATGAAGAGGACAAGGATCTCAACGACCTCATGGGCAAGATCCAGCTCGTTCATATGTCTTATCAGCATGAGGCAAGCAAGGAAGACGCCAACGAGCAGAAGCTTGCTGCATACGAGACCGAGTTCAACGATCTCTACAAGAAGGTCATGGAGAACGAGCATATGCGCGACTACGAAGTTGCAAGAGCCGAGATAGATGAAATGATGCATTATATCACCGGCATCCTCGCTCTTTGCATCCAGGGCGAAGATCCCGCAACCTGCGAGCCTGAAGAAGAGCACCATCACTGCGGCGGAGACTGCTCCGGCTGCTCGGGCTGCTGATTATTGCATATCCTGCTCCGCGGGCAACTCCCGCGGAGCTGAAAGCTTTTTATTTTGCGGCACAGCCGCTGAGAGGACGGTATCGGAATGGCAGAGCTTTCTCCGATGATGAAACAGTATTTTGAAACAAAAAAGAAATATCCCGATACGATACTGATGTTCAGACTCGGTGATTTCTATGAGATGTTCTTTGACGATGCGGTAACTGCGTCGCGCGAACTCGAACTTGTGCTGACAGGCAGAGCCTGCGGGCAGGAGGAGCGTGCCCCGATGTGCGGAGTGCCGTTTCACAGCGCGGACAGCTACATGGCGCGCCTTGTTGCAAAGGGTTACAAAGTCGCCATATGCGAGCAGATGGAGGATCCCGCACTCGCAAAGGGTCTTGTCAAGCGCGAAGTCGTCAGAGTTCTGACCCCCGGCACGGTCATTGAAAACAGCATGCTCAACGAGGGCAGAAACAATTTCCTCGCGAGCGTGTATTTTACGGGCGAGTCGGCGGGCGTCTGCTTTATAGATGTTTCGACGGGTTCCGTCAACCTGACCGAGCTTGCCGCTCCCGCGCTCCCCGATAAGATAATCAACGAGATAGGTAGATTTATGCCCAGCGAGATAGTTTTCAATTCCGCATCTTCCTCTCTTACCAAGGTGTTCTCGTTCATTTCAAACAAGACCGAAGCCCTTGCACAGGAGCTCGGTGACGATTATTTCGATCCGCAGTCAAGCGCCGAAATAATACTCAAACATTTCAAAAAAGACAGTCTCTCCGAGCTTGAACTCAATGAGACGGGCGCGGCGGTTTCGGCACTCGGAGCGGCGCTCAAATATCTTACCGAAGTTCAGCGCAACGATCTTGAAAACATATCTTCGATATCGTTCTATTCGGAACTCAATTTCATGCGCCTCGATGTTGCGGCACTGCGCAATCTCGAAATAGTCGAGACTCTCAGAAACCGCGAAAAACGCGGCTCTCTGCTCTGGGTGCTCGATAAAACCCGCACGCCGATGGGCAAGCGAATGATTCGCGCGTGGCTCGAACGCCCGCTGCTCAGCATGGCGCGCATAACAAAGCGCCATAACGCCGTGGCAGAGCTTGTCTCTCAGCCTATGGCGAGGCAGGAGCTCAGCGAAAGTATGTCGGGCATACATGACCTCGAGCGCCTTATAACAAGAATATCGTTCGGTACCGCCGGCGCAAAAGACCTGCGTGCGCTTGCGCTCGCGGCATCTTGTCTGCCGGAGCTCAAAGAAAAAGTCTCGGCGCTCTCGTCCTCTCTGATGCAGGAGTGTGCCGAAAATATGGACACGCTTTCCGATATCTATGAGCTGATAGATGCCGCGATAGTTGAAGAGCCGCCGTTTTCCGTTCGCGAGGGCGGCATGATAAAGGACGGCTTCCATCCGGAGCTTGATTCCCTGCGCGATATAGTTTTAAACGGCAAAGATTATATCGCCGCCATTCAGCAGCAGGAGCAGGAAAAGACCGGAATAGCGAAACTTAAAATAGGATATAACAGGGTATTCGGCTACTACATAGAAGTGCCCAACGCTTACAAAGAGCTTGTACCCGATGAATATATAAGAAAACAGACTCTTGCAAATTGCGAGAGATTCATTACTCAGGAGCTAAAAGACCTCGAGGCAAAAGTTCTCGGAGCACAGGACAGAATAGTCAAGCTCGAATACGAGATTTTCGACGATATCAGAAAACGCACCGGCGCAGAGCTTGCCAGAGTTCAGCGTACCGCTGCGGCAGTGGCACAGCTCGATGTCCTCTGTTCATTTGCTCAGGCTGCGCTCGAAAATAACTATGTCTGCCCTCAGATGTCCGCAGAGCCGGTTATAAAGATAAACGAAGGACGCCATCCCGTTGTTGAAAAAATGCTCAACGGCGAACCGTTCGTTCCGAATGATACCGTTCTCGACTGTGCTGACGACCGTTGTGCGATAATAACCGGTCCCAATATGGCAGGTAAGTCCACATATATGCGTCAGGTCGCACTCGTCTGCGTCATGGCGCAGGCAGGAAGCTTTGTTCCCGCCGCGAGCGCGGAGCTCGGAATAGTTGACAGCGTGTTTACTCGAATCGGCGCATCCGACGACCTTTCAGCTGGACAGTCGACGTTTATGGTCGAGATGAGCGAGGTTGCATCGATACTCAATAACGCAACTTCGAGAAGCCTTATAATTTTTGATGAGATAGGAAGAGGTACTTCCACTTTCGACGGCATGAGTATTGCGCGAGCCGTGCTCGAATATGCCGCGGACAAAAAGCGCATCGGCGCAAAGACTCTTTTTGCCACTCATTATCACGAGCTGACCGAGCTCGAGGGGCAGATAGACGGCGTCAAGAATTACAATATAGCCGTCAAAAAGCGCGGCGATGACATAACCTTCCTGCGCCGTATAGTGCGCGGCGGAGCGGACGGAAGCTACGGAATCGAGGTTGCGAAGCTCGCCGGAGTTCCGAAGCCGGTCGTTGAGAGGGCGAAAAAAGTTCTCAAAGAACTCGAAGAGAGCGGACTCGTGCTCGTTCGCGACCGTGAACCGAGCACAGCTGTTGAACCCGACGCCGGGCAGATTTCGTTCGGTCAAAACAGTTCAAATGAAATAGTCGAAAAACTTAAAGTACTCGATGTCAACACGCTGACGCCGATAGAGGCAATGGGCGTGCTCTATGAGCTGACAAAGAGCGCAAAAGAAATATAACAGGAGGAAACCATGCCGAAGATAAAAGTCCTGCCAAAAGAAATAGCGGAGCTTATTGCCGCGGGCGAAGTTGTCGAAAGACCCGCGTCTGTTATAAAAGAGCTTATGGAGAACGCAATAGATGCGGGCTCTTCTTCGGTCACGGTTGAAATAAAAAACGGCGGAATAACTTATATCCGCGTAACTGACAACGGATGCGGAATAAGCCGCGATGATATACACACCGCGTTTATCAGCCACGCCACAAGCAAGATAAGCACGCGCGATGATCTCTATGCCATAGGCACTCTCGGATTCAGAGGCGAAGCGCTCGCGTCTATAGCAGCGGTTTCAAATGTCGAGGTACTTACAAGAACGCCCGAAGAAGAGACCGGGACGCGCTATTGCATCAGCGCGGGCGAAGAGACGCTTGTCGATGATGCAGGATGCCCGCTCGGTACGACAATAGTTGTCCGTGATCTTTTCTTCAACACTCCCGCGAGAATGAAGTTCCTCAAAAAGGATGTCTCCGAGGCCAATGCGGTTGCGAGCATAGTTGATAAAATTGCGCTCTCAAACCCGGATGTTTCAATAAGATTCATCAGAGAGGGCAAGAATACACTGTTCACCTCCGGCAGCGGAGATCTCAAAACCACGGCATATGAGATATTCGGCAAGGACTTTGCCGACGGACTCATTGAGGCTGATTACAGCTTTGAATCGGTGCAGATAAGCGGACTTATCTCAAAGCCGACAAAATCGCGTCCGAACCGCAATATGCAATTTTTCTTCGTCAACGGCAGACTTGTGAAGTCGGGTACGGCTTCTGCGGCGCTGAGCGAAGCATATAAAAATTCTATAATGGTCGGCAAGTTCCCGTATTGCGTGCTAAATATAACGACAGCTCCCGGGCTTGTCGATGTAAATGTCCATCCCGCAAAGACAGAAGTCCGCTTTGCAAACGAGCGAACGGTTTTCAGCGCGGTATATTATGCCGCAAAAAATGCACTTGAGCGCAGAGATGAAGCGCCGAAAGTATCTATTCCGAGGACACCGCAGGCGGAGCTCTTCGAGCCTGCACGTCCAAAGACTGAGCAGATGAGACTGCCGGAAAAGCAGCCTGATTTCTGGAATCGTATGTCATCTTCCGAATACCGTTCGGCGCAGCAGCCGGAAAAGCCGAGATACAGCTATCCGCAGCAGTCTGCACCTGCGCCGCGCGAGAATATTGTGTCTGTTGCAAGTCCCGATAAAAAGCCTGAAACGGCAGATACAGAGCCGTCGACCATTCGGCATTTTCTCGATGCGCAGAGGGCGAAAAAAGAGGAGACGGCTGTCATTGAGCCTGAAGTGCGCACTGAACCCGAACCGATAGCTGAACCTGCTGCGGTTTCCGAAGAAAAAGAAGAAATTCAGACCGTTGATACAACTGTAGAGGATAAAATTGAAGATAAACTAAAAGACAAACCCGAAGAACTTCCCGTAATCGTTATCGGCGAGGCGTTCAGAACATATATAATCGTCCAGCAGGGGGAGAGCATCTTTCTTGTCGACAAGCACGCAGCGCATGAGAGAATGCTGTTCAACGAACTTGTCAAAAACGATACCAAGCGTTCCACTCAGATGCTTTTAACCCCGATAACCGTAACGCTCAGCAAAGAGGAATATTCCGCTGTGCTCGATAATCTTGATATGCTCATGCAGGTGGGATTTGCGGTTGAAGATTTCGGATATTCTGTTGTTATAGTCCGCGAATGCCCGATGGAGATATCCGCTGATGAAGTTCCCGATGTTGTCGCAGAGCTTGCCGGATATCTTGTTGAAAACAGGCAGAAGCTCATATCTGAAAAGAAAGAGTGGCTGTTCAGCCTCATGGCGTGCAAGGCGGCGATAAAAGGCGGAATGTACACTACCGAATACGAACGCGAGCTGTTTATAAAGCGCCTGTTCGCGAGCCCCGAGATAAGATACTGTCCGCACGGCAGACCCGTTATGATTGAGATAACCAGGCGTGAATTGGAGAAAAATTTTGGACGAGCGTAAGAAAATAAAAATAGCCGCTGTCGTCGGTCCTACAGCCTCGGGCAAAACGAAGCTAGCAGTGGATATCTGCCGCGCGCTCAACGGCGAGGCGGTCTCCTGCGATTCGATGCAGATATATAAATATATGGATATCGCCACAGCCAAACCGACGGTTCAGGAAATGTGCGGGATACCACACCATCTGCTCGATTTTCTTGAGCCCGGCGAAAAATACAGCGTCGCCGCTTACTGTGCGGAAGCAGGAAAGTGCATAGACGATATATCCGGCAAGGGTAAGCTCCCCGTGCTCGTCGGCGGAACAGGACTCTACTATTCTTCACTCGTCGACAATATTTCATTTGCCGACGAGGACGACGATGCTTCAATACGCAGTGAGCTTGAACGCCGCGCGGAGAGCGAAGGCATTGAAACGCTCCACAAGGAACTCTCGGCTATCGACCCTGAAACCGCCGCGCAGCTCCATCTCAACAATCGCGGACGGATTATAAGAGCGCTCGAGGTCTATTATAAGACCGGAGTCACAATGAGTGAACAGCAGCGCAGGTCAAGGCTTGTTGAGCCTAAATATGACTGCACAGCGGTGTGTCTCGATGTGCGCGACAGACAGTTTTTATATGACAGGATCGACCACAGGGTTGATATAATGATTGAAAACGGTCTTATCGAAGAGACGAGGCGTTTTCTCTCCGGCGAACTCGGCAAAACATCAGGGCAAGCTATAGGCTATAAAGAATTGCAGCCCTATTTCAACGGGAAAATATCGCTTGATGATGCAATAGATAATCTCAAACGCTCCACGCGCCGTTACGCCAAACGCCAGCTGACATGGTTCAGGCGCGACGAGAGAATAACACATCTGTATATAGACGAAATGTCATACGACGAACTGCTAAAGACGGCAGTCGGGATAATAGAAAGGGGGATCGCAGAATGAAGAAAGTTAAAGTGAGCAAAAAAGGTGTAAGAAAAATAGTCGCTGCCGTTGCTGCGCTTCTGGCTGTGGTAGTGTTATGCTATGAGATAGACAACTTCAACTCTTCAAATGTGAAAACCCAGCCCGCCGCTGCTACAACATATCGCAACAGCATAACCGTCAAGATGTTCGCCGTGCGCGATGAGTCACTTATAAACGGTTCTTCTTCGCTGACCTATGTTCCGCTTTTGCAGGATGGCGAGCGCGTCGCAGGAGGACAGGCTATTGCGGCGCAGTTCGGCAAAGCCGATTCTGCCTCGGCATATGTCGACCTCGAAAATCTCAAAAACGAGCTTGAGAGGTATGAAAACTTAAACAGCCAGCAGAATCTTACAGAGCTTGACATATCAAAGATAAATCTTCAGGCAGATTCATATTTTTATGAAATGCTCGACGATGTGCGGTCGGACAAAATCTCGGCACTTGAAGGCAGTGCGGAAAAATTCAGCGACAAGATGACCGCAAAGCAGATACTTATAAACGGCAATATAGATTTTTCGGAGAAAATAGCATCTCTTAAGTCTGAAATAGCTTCTCTGACGGCGAAAGTCGGAACTGTCGATTACCTCAAGGCTGACGATACTGGCTATTATGTCTCGTCCGCCGACGGATATGAGAATACGCTGAGCTTTTCGGATGTTAAAAATCTCAGCAGCGATAAGATAAAAGCGGCACTGTCCGCTTCTCCCGCCGCGGTGTCCGCTAATACAAAGGGCAAGCTTATCCGCGGATATACATGGTACTTTGTCGGCATAGTCAACAAGTCCGACGCCACAAAGCTCAATGACGGAGACAGCGTAACACTCAGGTGCGACAATATGTCGCGCGACGGCATAAATGCCACGGTTTATTACAGAGGCCCGATAAACACAGATGAGACCGTCCTGATTCTTTCATCGAAGATAATGGATTCGGACATAGCGCGTCTGAGAACGGAAGATGTCGAAATAGTGATAAACGAGACCGACGGAATAAGAATAAACAAGTCCGCGGTCAGAGTTGTTGACGGCGTTCAGGGCGTGTATGTACTTACCGGCAATATCGTCCGATTCAAGAAGCTTGACATAATATATACAGGCGATGACTATGTAGTCTCGAAGATGATAAAAGAGGATACATACGATGAAAATAAAGTGCCGTATCTGAAAATTTATGATGCGGTAATATTGGAAGGAAAGGATCTTAAAGATGGAAAACTTATCAGTTACTGATGCTCGTCTGCAGCTCCTTGAAGACAACCTGAAAAAGGTTCGCGACGAGATAGCCGAAACTGCTTTGAAAAGCGGCAGAGACCCGCGGGAAGTGAAGCTCATGGCGGTGACAAAGACTGTTTCTGTCGAGCTTATAAATCACGCTATAGCCTGCGGAGTCGATCTTATCGGCGAAAACAAGGTTCAGGAAGTTCTGCTCAAGCGTCCGGAGCTCAATCTTGAGCACTGCAAGCTTCATCTTATCGGTCATCTGCAGAGCAATAAGATAAAAAAGATAGTCGGTCAGGTCGACATGATACAGAGCGTCGATTCGTTCGAGACCGCGCAGCAGATAAGCCGCCGCTCCGGAGAGCAGGGGATAACGACCGACATACTGCTTGAAGTCAATATCGGCGAGGACGAAAACAAATTCGGATATTCCGCGGACGAAGTTGCAGACCAGCTCGGAAAAATAGCTGAGCTCCAGTTTGTCAAAGTCAAAGGGATGATGACAGTGGTACCGAATTTTAAAGATTCTGCGAAAAATCAGTGCGTTTTTGATAATATGCACAAACTGTTTATTGACATCGGCGCCAAAAAAATGGATAATATAGATATGGACATTCTGTCTATGGGTATGTCCGGTGATTTCAAAGAGGCAATAGCGGCGGGCTCAACGCTTGTGCGTATAGGCTCGGCGATATTCGGAGACAGGCAATATTGATTTCTTTATAAATACGGGAGGAAAATATCATGGGAATCTTTGACAAGGTAAAAAACTTCATTGACAATTCTGACGAGGACACTATCGACGAGGATATCGAAAACGTTTATGATGACTCGGCGGATGACACTTATTCGTCCGACAGCACAGAGTCCTCTAAGTCGTTCAGCGATTTCAGCGCTTCTTCGAGACCGTCGTCGATTTCTTCGACCCCCAATATAGTTGATCTGCGCTCTTCGAGCCGCACTCCTGTTGTGCTCAAGAAGCTTGACAGATATCTTGATGTTCAGAGCGTTGCAGATGTACTCAACGAGAAGAGAATAGTTATTCTTAATCTTGAGACCTGTCCCGCAGACGATTCAAGACGCATTATCGATTTCCTTTCCGGCGTTGCATATGCAAATTCCGGAGATATCAAGAAAGTTGCCGGCAAAGCTTATATCATCACCCCCGACAGCGTTCCGCTTTCAGGTGATGTGCTTGAGGACATCGAGAACATGAGCGAAGGCTATTTTGATTGATATTTATTTCCCATTTAAGAGGTGTAGATAATGCTTAAACCCGAACAGATCAGATCGCATCGTTTTATTTCTGCCGGTCGCGGGACTTATGAAGCCGGCGATGTTGATTCGTTTTTAAGCGAAGTCGCTGCGTCCTATGAGCAGGTGTTCAGAGAGAATGGCGACCTTGTTAAGAAGATAAGCCTTCTTGCCGAGAGAGTTTCGCAGTATAAGAAGGACGAGGACAATATAAGACGTGCCTTGCTTACCGCCGAGCGTATGGCAGACAAGATTCAGCGTGAATCTCAGCAGAGCGCGCAGGAACAGCTTGATTCTGCTGAGAAGAGAGCGCAGGAGCTTATCGCATCGGCACAGAACAGAGCCGATGTTTTGGAGACTGCCGCATCGGTAAAGGCTTCTCAGCTTACAGAAGAATCAAATCGCAACGCTACCGAGCGCATAACTTCGGCAGAGCGTACCGCTTCTGCTATGATAAGCAATGCCGAGGCAAAAGCTAACGAGATAATTGAAAACGCCAAGAAGAATGCCCAGCTTGAGCTTGACAGGATAAATTCAGATATTCGTGTGAATTCAGTTACGCTCGAGAAGCTTGAAGGCGAAGTTTCCGCATTCCGCAATTTTATCCTTGACGCCTATCAAAAGCATATCGATCTTATTTCTTCTCTTCCTCAGAAGCAGGAGATGCCGACAGTTCCGGCGATAAATACCGATGAGTATGTCTCCGAAATTTCAGCTCCCGTTGAAGATGATACAGATGCAGATAATGATGTTGTCATTGAGGAGCCTGAAGAGCCTGAAGAGCCCGAAGAAGCCGAAAAAGATGAAGCTTCGGCAGAGAATGTTGAATCGGATGAAAAAGATCAAAAATCGGAAGAGCTGATTGCTGCATTTGCCAATGAATCCGAATTCAGCGAAGAAACGGCGGCTCCCGACGAGATAGTGGCAAACGATATACTTATGCAGTCTTTCGGAGTCGAAGATACATATGATCCCATGGCCGCGACGGAATCCGATTTATCAGATTCCAATGAATCGGATGATGATGCTTCTGCAAATGGTTTTGTGATAAACGTCAGCGACATCAAGCATCATATTACTCCCGATGAATTTGAAGACGCTGATACGGATGATGATTTTGATACACCTGCAAATGTTGACGATTTTTTAAATGACGACGATGACGAAGATGACGATGAAAGCGACGGCCATTCTCGTCACTCACGTTTCAGAGGCTTTTTCAAAAAATAAATTTTGAGGTTTTTATGATTCAAGCAATAACTCTTTTGGTGATTGCCGCGCTTGTGGCAATCGACCAGGTCATAAAAATTGCTGTTGTCAATCGCTTTGCGGCAGGCGGCAGCATGGATATTCTCTTCGGTCTTATCCGTATACGCTATGTCGAAAACACCGGTGCGGCGTTCAGCTCGATGCAGAACCAAACGGTTTTTCTGACGATTTTTACGGCTGTTGTTATAGTCATGTTCATTTTCCTGCTCATGACTAAAAAGATAAAGCCCGGCTTTATTTACTGGTGCGTTGCCGTTGTGATAGCCGGCGGAGCAGGCAACTTCGTTGACCGCGTAGCAAGAGGCTTTGTTGTCGATTATATCGAGCCTACCTTTGTCAATTTTGCGGTTTTCAACTTTGCCGATTGCTGTGTTACTGTCGGAGCTGCGTTGCTCATAATCAAGACGGTATATGACTTGATAAAGGAAAATAAGAAATATCTGTCTGATGACGACAAGAAAGCCGAAAACGACGGAGATGGAAAAAATGTCTGAGCTTTTGCCGGGCGGTTATTCGCTGAGCTTTTCAGTTGATTCCGAAACAGCCGATCAGCGTATAGACCGCACGGTCGCCGATGCTTTTCCGGAACTCTCCCGTTCGCGCATCCAGCATATGGCTGAAAACGGCTGCATAACCGTCAACGGCAAAATTGTCGGCAAGAGCTTCAAGCCAAAAGCAGACGATGAAGTATCTGTTTATATCGAGCCTGCTCAGGACGATACGGCTTTACCTGAAAATATTCCGCTCGATATAAGATATGAAGACGACTGTATGCTCGTTGTCAACAAGCCTAAGGGAATGGTTGTCCATCCCGCGCCCGGCAACAGAAGCGGAACGCTCGTCAATGCGCTTTTGTATCATTGCGGAAGCAGTCTTTCGGGGATAAACGGCGTTCTGCGTCCGGGTATAGTCCATAGGATAGATAAGGATACGAGCGGTCTTCTGCTTGTTGCCAAAAATGATATGGCTCATGCGTCGCTTGCACATCAGATAAAAGAACACAGCTTGACGCGTGAATATGCGGCGGTTGTCTACGGAAAACTGCGCGAGCCCGAGGGCATAATAGACGCACCGATAGGCAGAAACCCTAACGACAGAAAGAAAATGGCAGTGACGGACAAAAATTCTCGTCCTGCAGTCACACATTATTACACAGTAGAAGAATTTGAAAAGTTTACATTTGTAAGGCTGCGCCTTGAAACGGGTAGAACTCATCAGATAAGAGTCCACATGGCATATATAGGTCACCCGGTGGCAGGAGATGCCGTCTACGGTCCGAGAAATGTTATAACGGAGCTCGGCGGCCAGTGCCTGCACGCAAGGCTTCTCGGTTTTAACCATCCCGTGACGGGGGAGAGAATTGAGCTTTCGTCTGAGCTGCCTGAATATTTCGATAACTTTTTAAGAAAAATCAGAAAGTGAGAGATATGAAAACAGATTTTTCCGATTGGCTGATAGTTTCCGATGTTGACGGCACTCTGAACACGAAACTCAGGATGCTGCCCGAACGGAATCTCAAAGCCATTACACATTTTGTTGAAGATCTCGGAGGCAATTTTACCCTTGCTTCCGGAAGAAATATATCTTCGCTCAGAAAGCACTATGAGCGCTTGCCGATAAAATCCACGCCTGCGGTTATCCTGAACGGCGCGGGAATCTATGATTATGAGCACGAAAAGATGCTTTCGTTTCATTCAATTGACGAACGCGGCATAGATATAGTAAGACGAGTGAATGAGCGCTTTCCGCTGATTCAGATTGAGATATGCACAGATAGAGAGATATTTATTCTGAATCCCGGAGTTTTCAGCGGCGCGATGTCGCTGGCGGACGGAATACCGCACCAGAGCTTCAGAAAATTCGAAGATGTCCCGAAGAGCAATTGGGGAAAGGTCATATTTATGGGTCTTCCGCCGATGGTTTCGCGGATGGTTAAGTATCTCAATTCTATAGACCATTCGGGCGTTACATATATGTCGTCCTCGGTAGCGAGCTATGAGATGCTCCTTGAAGGCACAAATAAGGGCACCACGGTGCTTGAAATAGCAGATATGCTTGGTATTCCGCATGAGCATACGGGTGCTATCGGAGACTATTTCAACGACTATGATATGATAAAGAGCGTCGGCGTTCCGGCAGTCTGCGGGCAGGCTCCGCAGGCGATGAAAGATGCTGCAACATTTGTTGCATGTCATTGCAATCACGGTGCCGTTGCCGATTTTCTTGAATATATTGAAAATAATTGCCAATAAATACAGTATTACAGGAGGTGGCTGTTGTGGACACAATTGTCAGCAAACAGTTGAAGATCAAAGCTTGTAAGGTGAGAATGGGTGCAATTGAAGGCGTTTATAATGCAAAGTCCGGTCATCCGGGCGGCTCGCTTTCAATCGCCGATATCCTGACTTACCTCTACTTCCATCGGCTCAACATCGACCCGAAGAATCCGCAGTGGGAAGACAGGGACAGGCTCGTCATGTCGAAAGGTCATGCCGCGCCCGCCTATTATTCCGTACTTGCGCACAGAGGATATTTCCCCGTCGAGGAACTCAAAACACTCAGAAAGAGCGATTCGAGACTTCAGGGTCACCCGAACATGAGAACCGTTCCCGGCGTCGATGCCAGCACCGGTTCGCTCGGCCAGGGAATATCCGTGGCTGTCGGTATGGCACTTGGTGCAAAGCTTTCGGGCAAGAACTTCAGAGTTTATGCTATCCTCGGCGACGGCGAGATTCAGGAGGGTCAGGTCTGGGAGGCTGCAATGTATGCCTGCGCCAAGGGACTCGACAATCTTGTTGCTGTTGTCGACAACAACAACCTTCAGATAGACGGAACGATCGCAGAGGTCAATTCGCCTTATCCGATAGCCGAGAAGTTCAAGGCTTTCGGCTGGAATGTTCTTGAGATATATGCGGACAGCTTCGATGAGATGGATGCGGCATTCAATGCGGCTATCGAATTCAAGGGCAAGCCCACCGCGATAATCGCCAAGAGTGTCAAGGGCAAGGGCGTTTCCTTCATGGAGAATCAGTGCTCATGGCACGGCAAAGCTCCGAACGAAGAGCAGTACAAAGAAGCTATGGAAGAGCTCAATGCGACTCTCACAAGCCTTGAAGCCAACTAATTTCAGTGAAAGGAATGTCGTGCTATGGCAGATATTATAAAAGCGGCAACGCGTGACGGTTACGGCAAAGCGCTCGTAGAGCTCGGTGCCATAAATGATAAGCTCGTCGTTCTCGATGCAGACCTTGCAGAGGCGACAAAAACAGCTATGTTCAAAAAGGCGTATCCGGACAGATTTTTTGATTCCGGTATCGCAGAGGGCAACATGATAGGCGTCGCCGGCGGACTCTCGACCATCGGCTACACCGTATTTGCAAGCTCGTTTGCAATGTTCGCCGCGGGTCGTGCTTTTGAACAGATAAGAAACACAATCGGATATCCGCATCTCAATGTCAAGATCGGTGCTACCCATGCGGGTATATCGGTCGGCGAAGACGGCGCGAGCCATCAGTGCTGCGAGGATATTGCCCTTATGCGCACTATTCCCGGCATGGTTATAATCAACCCCGCCGATGATGTCGAAGCAAGAGCAGCTGTATTTGCTGCCGCTGAGTATGAAGGACCCGTATATCTTCGTTTCGGCCGCCTTGCAGTGCCGAGATTCAACGATCCCGATAACTATAAGTTTGAAATAGGCAAGTCGGTTCAGCTCGCAGACGGTAAAGATGTGACTATAATCGCAACCGGTCTTATGGTGAACGAGGCTGTTATGGCAAGAGATATGCTCGAAAAAGAGGGCATTTCTGCAAGAGTCATCAATATGCATACAATAAAGCCTATCGACAGACAGGCGATAATCGATGCCGCAAGAGATACAGGCGCTATTGTTACCGCAGAAGAGCATTCCGTTATCGGCGGACTTGGCGGAGCGGTCAGCGAAGTTGTCTGCGAAACTATACCCGTACCGGTCGTGAAGGTCGGCGTAGAGGATGTTTTCGGACGCTCCGGTCCGGCGGTCGAGCTTCTCCATATCTATGGTCTTGATGCGGAGAACATAGTCAAAAAAGCAAAGCAGGCGCTTGAACTCAAGGCTGCCCGCTGAAAACAAACCGAAAGGTTTTCAAATGGCTAAAAGCAGATTCAAAAAGAGTACAGTCGCAGTCGCTGCCGCGATCATTGTTGTGTTCGCGGCGGCAGCTACGGCTGCGTTAATTTTTCTGATGTCGGGCAAAAATAAGATACCCGACGCGGACTCTCAGGCAATTGTATACAAGTCAACCGACGGCGGAACATATCTTTCCGCCTATGGCAAAAAGCACAAGCTGACGATATCGGACGATTCGTCGGTCTTGCTTACTTCGGACGGCGAGTACCTTATTTATACCACAGCCTCGGCGAAGGTTAGCCGTAAATATGACCTCTATCTGTGCAGTATCAAGAATTCGTCAAACGCCAAAAAAGGCGCAAAGCTTTTAGACTACGGCGTTGAAAAAGAGTTCAGATATAATAACGGAACTTTGTATTATTCAAAGCAGAATCCGGACAACCTCTCCGTTATGACAACTGCATATGATATAAAGAAGAACAAAAAATCAGACATTGATTTTGCAATAAAAGAGTTGTTCCTGCCGGAAAACGGAGATTCGATTTATTATCTCAAGCAGCTTTCCGATTCACAGTCGCTGTATGTTTATTCATCTTCCGACGGCAGCCGCGAGCTTGTGAAAAACGCCGCAAATATTCATTTTTATGATAACGGCGAAAATTGCGAGATTCTCTTTGAAACCGGGTCTTATAACGAGGGAGAAGCGGAGCTTTTCTCCGCCTCTCCGGGAAAGAATCCGGTGCAGATAGCTACTATGGTCAGCTCCGTTTTATATGATTCGTATTCGCCCGGCGGCAATCTCTATTATTTTGTCAAAAAAGAGTCGCCTGCCGGCTGGCGCGATATTATTGACGATGATATGGCGCAGGATGACGAGCTCATAAAAGAACCGAACCGCAATGATTACACATTCATCTTTGGGTTCAGTATTCAATATCAGCTTGATATGAGCAAATATAACCGCAAGGTTTTGCGTGACAAAATACGTCAGGCTCTTGACGAACAGATAAAGGACGATTCTTTCACGCAGGGCTATAATCTCTATGCCAGAACTGCCGACGGTTCAAAGAAAATCGCGGAGAATGTTGTTCCCGATGAAGTATTTGCAGTGTCCGCTTCCGGCGAACCAGCCGCAGTATTCTATATGACCGAGCTTTCCGACAGCACCGTCAGAATGTCCGATCTTGATTCGCAGCTTGGTTCATCATCGGCTGAATCGGTTGTTGAAACTGCTGTGTCGGCGGTCAAAGCCTGCATCAAGAAAACCGGATACTTATATGCTGATACGCATTCCACACAGCCTGTGAAGCTCGATGCGTATAACGGCAAGAAAGCGGAGTTTATAATCTCCGGGGACAAGCTGTTTGTCAAATCTTTTGATGATTCAAACGACAATTTCTCGTTGTTCAGACACACGGTCACAAACGACGTTGTATCTGCTGCCGAAATGCTTGATACGAGCATAAAGGCTTGCAATATCATCGGCGCAGATGTGTGGTACCGGCGCAGCGTTACCGGGTCTTCGCTCTGCGATTTGTATAAATATTCGGCGGAAAAAGAGAAGATTGACGGAGATGTCGCGTCTTTTGCCGAACTTCCCGACGGAAGCGTTCTTATAGTCAAGAATTTTGTATCTTCTGCAGACGGGGAGATAGCCGATCTTTATCTATATGACGGCCAAAAGACCTCGCTAGTTGCAGAAAAAGCAGAGCTCAAAAACATGAAATATTCCGACAAGGGTATATCTTTTATACGCAGCGGCGGAGATTTATGTATTTATTCTAAAAATAAGCTTGCTATAATCGACGGCGGCGCGTATAATATTATCGCTTATTAAAAGAAACGAGGGATAAAAGCATGGCAAAAGATGTGCTTTTCAAAACGATGACTTTCGGCGGCTTCAACAAAGAAGACGTCCTTGAATATATTCGTGCTCAGCAGACTCAGCTTACAGATACGCAGAAAAAGCTCAAGGAGACCGAAGAGAACGCCGCAGCGGCTTCAAAGCGGACAAGAGAGCTTGAAACTCTTCTTTCGGAGCAGCAGACACGCACTGAGGAATACTTTGCGCTGAGTGAGGAATATGCAAAGAAGATATTCGCCCTTGAAGACGAAGTCAATTCCCTCAATGAGAAGCTCAACAGCGTTGAAGTCGGCTGTGAGCGCGCCAAGGATGTGGAGGGTCAGATAGGTGCCCTTGTGCTCGATGCGCTGCTTTATTCTGATAAGATAATCCGCAGTGCTAAGGCATCCGCAAAGGGCATTTCAAATCAGACCAGGCAGACCATTGAAGAGGCAGCAAGCGGAGTTGACGAGATAGGCGAGGATATTTCGCAGATGTCCGATAACTTCGGTGTTGTTGTCGCGTCTCTTGTTTCGAAGATAAATTCGCTCTCAAGCAATCTCAACAGCGTTGCCGATAAGCTTGATACTCAGGATGAAGAAATAGATGAGCATCAGTTCACTTTCGGCGAGAACGGCGAAGTCAAACTGCCGAAGCTTACCGATGAAGATTTCGGAGATCCGACCGATCCCGAGATAGAGATATCCGATGAAGAGATAAATAATCTTGTCAATGTCCTCAATGCAAGCGGCGGACTGGATCTAAAATTCACTGCGCCTGATGAAAGCTCAGAAAATGTTACCGAAGATATACATAGCGAAGAATATATTTCCGACGAGCCCGTTAAAGCCGATGAGGCCGAAGAGATATCGGAGCTGACAAAGAAATTTCTCGGAGAAGACTGATGGCTGAATATAAGATAGACACAAGTGAACTCCGCAAATATTGCGGCAGGCTTTGCGCAGGGGACAGAGTGCTGCTTTCCGGCACTGTCTATACATCGCGCGATGCGGCGCATAAGCGCATATGCGCTTTGCTGGATGGCGGCGAAGAACTTCCTTTTGATTTGAAAGACGCGGCAATTTATTATGCCGGACCTACGCCGACGAAACCGGGTGATGTTATCGGCAGCTGTGGTCCGACTACTTCGAGCCGCATGGATGTCTATGCGCCGAGGCTTCTCGACGAGGGACTTTGCTGCATGATAGGAAAGGGCGGCAGGAGCGAATCGGTTATCGAGGCGATAAAGCGCAACAATGCCGTATATCTCTGCGCGATAGGCGGTGCGGGCGCGCTTGCTTCAAAGTGCATAACAAAATGTGAGGAGATAGCGTTCTTTGATCTCGGATGCGAGAGCATCAAGCATCTGGAGTTCAAAGATTTTCCGCTGACTGTCGGCATTGATTCGCATGGCGGAACGATGTTTGAAAAATAAATTCAGAAAAACTATTGACAAACCGACTTTTCGGTTATATACTTTGTAAAAACTGAATCTTGCCCATAAAGGCGATGACGGAGAAAGATTCCGGATAAGTACCGCAGAGAGTCCGTGGTTGGTGAAAACGGATGTATGAACCGGGTAATCGAATCACTCCTGAGCAGAGACCCGAAAACTTCGAGCGAGTAGGCGTTTCCGTAAGACTGCGTTAAAGTCAAGAGCTTATTGGAGCTTGAGGGTGCTGTAAAAAAAGCACTGAATTTGGGTGGTACCGCGGTTAACAGCCGCCCCAGGCATTTTGTTTGGGGCGGTTTTTATATTGTATTTTTATTGAGAAGGAGAGTTAATTATGGAAATTATCATCACTGAGATCGCACAGCGAATACGCGACCTGCGCGATATCATGGGCTACAGCGTGGAAGAGATGGCTCAGGCCGTTGACTGCACTCCGGAAGAATATATTGCCGCCGAAAATGGCGAAGTCGATTTTTCTTTCACATTTATTTACAAATGCGCCGAGAAGTTCGATGTTGATATGATAGAACTGCTGACCGGTGATAACCCGAGACTTTCGTTCTATTCAATAGTCCGCAAGGGCGAGGGACTGCCGATGAAGCGCCGCACGGGATTCAATTATTCTCATCTTGGCTATCGCTTCAAGGACAAATATTGCGAGCCTTTCCTTGTAACCGCACCGTATTCGGATGAGGATCAGGATAAGCCCATAACCCTCTCGACCCACGAGGGACAGGAATTTGATTATATTATCAGCGGCAGCCTCAAGGTAGCATTCGAGGATCATGTTGAGATACTCAACGCCGGCGATGCCGTACTTTATAATTCCGCTCACGGTCACGGAATGATTGCGACCGGCGGCGAGGACTGCGTTTTTCTTGCAATAATCCTCAAGAAAACGGAGAAGAAATAAAATCATTATTCAACAACTCAACGAAGGGACTTTTAACATATGCTTGATTTAAATAAAAACTTTGTGGATGAGGTATATGACGAAAACGGACATGTAGTTGATTATACCCTCAAATGCCCTGAAAATTTCAATTTCGCTTATGATGTTGTCGATGCCATCGCGGCTGCCGAGCCGGACAAGCGTGCGCTTCTCTGGTGTAACCCGGCGGGTGAAGAGAGAATATTCACTTATGGCGACCTGAAATATTACAGCGATAAGACTGCAAATATGCTGCGTGAAAAGGGCATCAAGAAGGGCGACATGGTCATGGTTATCCTCAAGCGTCACTACCAGTTCTGGTTCACCATTCTCGCTCTGCACAAACTCGGCGCGGTCATTATCCCCGCAACATTCATGCTTCAGAAACATGATATCGTTTACAGAGCGAATGCCGCCACAATAAAGGCGGTCATCTGCACGGGCGACGGCGACATTGCCGAGCAGGTCGATGAGGCTCTGCCAGAGTGTCCCTCGATAAAGACGAGAATCATCGTCAACGGCAAGCGCGACGACTGGGACGACTTCATGACCGACATGGAAAAAGCCGATTCGCATCTCGAAAGAGTTGATACGAAATATTATGAACCCATGATAGTCTATTTCTCGTCCGGCACCACCGGCAACCCCAAGATGGCTATGCACGCGCATACATATGCCCTCGCGCATCTGACTACCGCCAAGTATTGGCACGATGTCACCGCAGACAGCATCCATCTGACGATAGCCGATACCGGCTGGGGCAAAGCGGTCTGGGGCAAGCTTTACGGCGAGATGTTTATGGAGAGCTGCGTTTTTGTCTATGACTATGACAAGTTCCACGCCTCCGAGATTCTTTCGATACTTGAAAAATATAAAATCACCAGCCTCTGCTGCCCGCCCACGATGTTCAGATTTATGCTTCAGGAGGATGTATCTTCCTATGATCTGAGCTCGCTGAGATACTGCACCATCGCAGGCGAAGCCCTCAACCCCGATGTTTTCAACAAGTGGTATGAGGAGACCGGAATAAAGCTTATGGAGGGCTTCGGTCAGACCGAGACCACCTTGCTTATTGCAAACCGCGTCGGCATGGAGCCGAAGCCGGGCTCTATGGGTAAGCCTATGCCGCACTACGATGTTGATATCGTTGACGAAGACGGCAGACCGGTACCTCCCGGAGTCACCGGCGAGATTGTCGTTCATACCGAGCCGAAGGTTCCTTTCGGACTCTTCAAGGGCTATTACCGCGACGAGAAGAAGACCGCCGAGGCGTGGCACGACGGACTCTATCATACCGGCGACACCGCGTGGAAAGACGAGGACGGCTATTACTGGTATGTCGGCAGAACCGATGATGTTATAAAGTCCTCCGGCTACAGAATAGGACCGTTCGAGATCGAGAGCGTTCTTACCGAGCATCCGTCGGTTCTTGAGTGCGCCGTAACCGGTCTTCCCGATCCGATAAGAGGCAATGTCGTCAAGGCAACTATCGTCCTCAAGCCAGGATTTGAGGGCTCTGAGGAGCTGAAAAAAGAGCTTCAGACCTATGTCAAGAAAGAGACCGCGCCCTATAAATATCCCAGAGTCATCGAGTTTGTTGATTCTCTTCCCAAGACCGTCAACGGCAAGATCAGACGCACTGAGATAAGAGCGAACGATCTGAGAAATTTAAAGTGATTTGCTGATTTCCATTCGGCGTATAACGCCGCAGGCGATGCGGCTGCCGAATGTGTCGGTCGAAGTGAAAGTGTCGGGGGAACTGTGAACTATCACGGTTCTCCCTTCTACTTGGCGTGGAATAAAGCGGTCGGTGTAGGTCGCCATATATGCATATCCGTTGTTCGAGAAAATACTCGGCAGGTCGCCCATATGTCCGGGGTGATTCTGCGTGCTTTTTATATTTGTATCATGCCGTTCGGGCGATACTTCGAGCTCAACATCCGTGCTTTTCAAATGCATTCCGGCGCTTGTGAATGCCTCGGGTTCGCACACTGCGCCCTCGTGAATATGAACTGCGAACGGCTCGTTTCTTGTCGGCATACCGGTGAGTTCTATTTCGACCATTGTTCCGTCGAGCCAGGGATAAAATCTCACCGTGCCGGACATATCCGGAACGCTGCTGTTTCCTTTTATATCTGCCTGAAAATAGTAATAATCCGACAGCGTGTCGGAAGCTTTGTTAAACATTTTGTTTCCTCCTGCGGGTATATTTGCTCCGAGAAGAAGCGCTATATTATATGAAAAATCACCCCTCAGCGTTAATGCTGAGGGGTGATTTGACTATTTTCAGAAGATAATATTGCGTAACTCGAAAATTTTATTTGCAAAGAAGAGGTATATTTTCTGAAGCAGGCTGTCTTTGTATTCTGTTTTTGACGGCGCGGATTTTGTCAGCTCATAGGAGTCAAATATTTCATTCGTGTCGCTCCGCAGAGCCTTTATCGAAATCCTGCCCTCGGAGAAGTTCAGCAGAACATATGTCGGCGTGCGAAGCTGAATGCATTTTTCTGCGTACCACGGAGTTTTATCGGGCTGACCGTCATAGTTGCAGCCGGAAGCGGTGTTCGCCTCAAGATAGAGCGTGCCGCCGCTTTTTACTTTTTCGTTGCCGCGCATGAGTGCGGAACGGGTGTATATATGATCATGTCCGCTCAACACAAGATCAATGTCATATTTATCGAACATCTTTGAAAACAGCGGACGATAGAAATTATCCTCTTCCTTGCGGCTGTAGATGCTGTAGTGCATAACAACCACGCGCCACAGGGCATCGGGATAGAACTCCATGGCTTCTTTTATCAGCTCTTCATGGTCATAGGTCAGCACATTGTTTGAGTTGAGCACGATGAACAACGCTTCGCCGCGTTTGAAATAGTAGCCTTTGCCCGCCGGACATTGAAGAAGCTCGCGGTCGAATCTGTTCGGGTTGTTGCTCCTTATTGAATAGAGCGGATAGTAGAAATCGTGGTTGCCTATGGTTGTAGCAACCGGGATAGAACGCATCAATTCGGGATTATAGAAAAGGTTGTATTGCGCTTGGGTCATGCCTGTTTCGACCTGATCTCCTGCGGAGATTATGAGTGAGATATCCGGCTCATACTTTACCGCCGCCTCGAGTGTGTTGTTCCAGCCGAGCGAATCGTGCTTGAGAACTTCATCGAGCTTTCTGTCACCCGAACGGCCGATCTGCGTGTCGGAGACAAAGAGAACATTGTATTCTTTGTCGCTGCCTGTGTTGAACGAATATGTTTTCGACCATTTGCCGTTTTCGGCAACTCTGTAATAGTAAGTGGTGTTGCTCTTGAGATTTTCTGCGGTTACATCGTTCTTCCATCCGTAGAGAACAGTGTGCGTGCGCTCGACTTTCAGAAATTTTCCGTTTTTCATCGAACTGTCCGTTGCAACTTCAAACATTACTACGCAGTCCTTGGTCGGCGAGAGCCATGTGAAATTCATGCTCGACGGGTCGCTTCCGGGAGACATGGAAACTGCCGAAGCGTCATTTTTGAGTCTGTCCCAATTTTTGTCCCATTCCTCAGCTGTTGCCGCGAACGAGCAGGGGAGAAGAACTGAGCAGAAAAGGAGTATCGCCAACAGAACAGAGAGTATGTGCGTTGACCTTTGTTTCATATAATCACCTTTCTTATAAAAGTTATGCTCAAATTTCGCCCAGAAAATCAGCTCGTATATGGGCAAAACAAAGATTTTTTGCAGGATATAGCTTTTTGGCTTGCAAAATCGAGCGGAATATAATAGAATATACAAGATCTTTGTTTACGGAGGAATCAACATGACTTTTGAATCAATGCCCAAAAAGGAGCTCGAAGAACTCCACTCTCAGCTTCTTGAAAAATACAACAGCTTCAAAGCGAAGAATCTCAAGCTTGATATGTCCAGAGGCAAGCCCTGCACCCAGCAGCTCGACCTTTCTATGGATATGCTCAAGATAAATGATGTTAAATCTTCAACCGGACTTGAGTGCAGAAACTACGGAATTCTCGACGGTATCCCCGAGTGCAAGGCAATTTTCTCCGAGATGCTTGAAGTCGCGGAGAAGAATGTCATAGTCATGGGCAACTCGAGCCTCAACGTCATGTTTGATTTTATCGCGCAGTGCATGACCCACGGCGCAGGCGACAAACCCTGGATGCAGCAGGGGAAGATAAAGTTCCTTTGCCCCGTTCCCGGATATGACAGACACTTCGGCATCTGCGAATATTTCGGTATTGAGATGATAAACGTCCCGCTTGTCAAGGGCGGCCCCGATATGGATCTTGTCGAAGAGCTTATAAAAGACAGCAGCGTAAAGGGTATGTTCTGCGTGCCGAAATACGCTAACCCTGACGGAACAACATATTCCGACGAGACCGTCCGCCGCATAGCGGCTCTCAAACCCGCCGCGAACGATTTCAGAATAATCTGGGATAACGCTTATATCGTCCATGACCTCAGAGAGACTCCCGACAAGCTTCTCAATATTTTCCCTGAGTGCGAGAAGAACTCGACTGAAGATATGGTTATAGAGGTCGTTTCAACCTCGAAAGTCACATTCAGCGGCGCGGGCATTGCCGCACTTGCTGCCTCTGACAAAAATGTTGCGATGATAAAGAATCGCATGAAGACGCAGACCATCGGCTATGATAAAATAAACCAGCTGCGCCATGCGAAGTTCCTTAAAAATATGGATGGCGTCAGAGCGCATATGAAGAAGCACGCCGCCATAATTGCGCCCAAGTTTGATGTTGTGCTCAAGGCGTTCAGTGATGAGCTCGGCGGCAAGGGTATAGCCGAATGGACCAACCCGAACGGCGGATATTTCATCAGCCTGAATGTTCTGAACGGCTGCGCTAAGCGCACGGTTGAACTCTGCAAAGAGGCTGGTGTGGTGCTCACCCCTGCGGGTGCTACCTATCCTTACGGCAAAGACCCCGATGATTCAAACATCCGTATTGCGCCTACTTTCCCGCCGGTTGAAGAGCTTGAGCTCGCCGTTGATCTGCTCTGCACAAGCGTTCAGCTTGCGGCGGCAGAAAAGCTTCTTGCAGAATAAATTGATAGAAAGAGCTGTCCTCTGGCGGCTCTTTTTTATTTTATGAGGCGTTTATATTCAGGCTCGTCTTTCCAGACATATCTGTCCTCCGCAATTTCGATAAGGCGCTCCGTAACAAGTCTGTTCTTTATGTCGTCGCCGTCGATGATATAGACCCCGAGAGCTTTTGCCTTGTTATATATCGGCATGTCTTTATCTATTGTATGAGTGCAGGCAAAAACTGCGTGCCCCTCTCCGCCGCTCATGCGCATAGCCTGCGGGTATATCTCATCTATGTGCTTCATATCCGGCGCGCAGGTCTTGCAGGATATAAACAGCGGCTCGATACCATTTATCGCGATAACATCTATCTCGTTGCTTGCCGGTCTGTATATCGTTGATCTGTCGTGTCTTATCCGGCTGTATTCCCAGTTATATTTGACGCGCGAGCGTACACTGCTGAATTTGCCCGTGGTGACGGCGCAGAGATGAATAAACAGCTCAAGAAACGCACCGACATCGGTCAGATAGTGGCGAAAATTTTTGTCGCAGTAGTAAAATGTGTACTCGCCGTTTTCGTGATATTTTAATTCCGTTATGCCGCCGCAGCGGTCGAGCGCGCGGAGTATCTCGTCGTTTCTGAAAATCTGCTTGCCGTTGACGCTGATGTGCTCGGGCGCGCGGACTTTCAGAGGCATATTTCCGTTCGGTTCGCAGGCGGGACTCACTCTCTGCAAAAACTGAACATGCGGCACCCAGGAGCCGATATTTTCAAGATAGATGTTCCAGATATCAAGCACCTTTGACCAGAAAGCACCGAAATCGTCCCTGTGTTCGCTGAAATCTTCGCTTTCGATAACTTTGCCGCCGCTGACATTGAAAAAGTCTTCGCAGTCAAGCAGGCCGAAAATATTGGCTCTCATCGCGTGCTCATATTTGCTTATATTTGCGTATTTTTTCGTTCTTCTGTTGTATGCGATAAGCGGCACTCCGAGCTTCACAGCCGCCATTCCTGCCGCGAGCAGAGCAATATCCTTGCCGCCGGTAACATCGACAACGCAGTCAGGATTTTCGGATATTATTTTTGCGAGCGTGTCGTTGACCTCATCGATGTTTTCCATATCGGCACTTATATATTCTATCTCCGGGCTTTCGCCGCGGCTCTTGAAAAAGCGGTTGTAGTCGCCGCGGCTCTCTTCGACCTGCAACGGGTCTGCACCGAAAAATATAAGCTTTTCGGGCTTGAATGCAACGGAAGCGAGCACATTGAGTATCGGTGATTCGTCAAAAAGTTCGATAAGCGTTTTCATCTTTTCAGCTCCGGGTAATAAGACATCTTTTATATATTGATTATAGCATCACCGAGCAGAAATATCAATTATTTGTTTATATTGACTATACGCGATTGACTTTTGCCGGCTTTAAAATTAATATATACATATGAAGAAAATACGGAGGAGTTATAATGAGCAAGAAAAAGCCGCTTATGGCAATGGTGTCGTCGGCATATTTTAAAATATATACAAAGAATTTTCTGACTTTCAGAAAGGGTGCTATGGGCAAGAGCGGCTATGCCTGCCGCAAATATCCTGGCTATGTCTCTGTATTCGGCTGGGAGGGTGACAAGGATGCTCCGATTGCGTTTATTGATGGCTCTTATCTTCTGCGCGACAGAAAGAATACACTTATAACTTTCGGACTTGCCGATATAGACGGAAAAATCGAGTGGTTCAACAAAGAGGATTGGCTGCCGTGCCTCGTCAGCAAATATCGCGCGGGCGGCTTTGAATGCACTATAGAAAACTTTGCAGATATTCTCATGAGGGGCGAAAGTAAGTTTGAAATTGCTTATTCGAGAATGACCCTCAAAAATATCAGCGGAAAAACTTTGAACATACCGCGCGTGTCAAAACTGCTTATCCCGCTCAACAAACAGCCGCATTCCGTAAAAAACGGCGAAACAGTCGTTCTTGATTACGCCGTTGGCGCAGACCGCTTCGGCGAAAAATACGCATATCCCGCGAACAGTGAAATAGCTTCTGCAGGCGGGTTCGATGAGCACTATGAACATATGAAAGCTTACTGGACGAAGCGTATGGAGCCGCTTGCAAAGATAGACGAACTGCCCGACAACAAGCTTATAGACGCCTACAAGGCGGGATATGTGTATACGATGATAGTCAAGGACGGCTACGGGCTCCATGTCGGCGAGAACGGCTATGACAGAGTGTTCGACCATGATGTCCTCGGTATAATGGCATCGCTGCTGACAATAGGCGACTTCAAATATTTTGACGAATATTCAAAGACGATTCTCAAGTTTGTCCAGTATCCCGATGCCGGATGGAAATTCAGCTGGCCGTATGCGCTCTATCTTCAGAAAACAGGCGATAGGAAGCTCGTTGAAGAGCGTTTCGAGCAGATAAAGACAAACACTCACAAAATATCATCCGACAGGGACTCGGACGGAATAATGAAGCGCACAAACGCTATCGACAGCAACGGACATTGGACTATCGACAACTGGTCGGCTCTGTTCGGGCTCTGCACTTATAAATATATCTGCGACAAAATTGAAAACAAGTCCGAGAGCGAGTGGGCGCAGAAAGAATATATAGACCTCCTCTCGTGCGTTGAAAAGAAGCTTGCCGAAACTTCGAATAAATATAATCTTGATTATATCCCGATATCAATGGATGAACCGAACGAATACGGTCAGCGCAGCGATCCTCACGATGCAAACTGGGGCTCAATGTTCCTGTTTGGTCGCTGGGGCTGGGACGGCTATCTTTTCGGCGCGGAACAGGGAAGCGGCATGATAGAAAAAATCGACGGCACATATGTGCATATTTTTAAGTGCCGCAAAGATATAACAGATAATCCGTACAACTTCGGCGGATACCCGCACGGATTTTTCTGCAGTTCATATAACGCCGGATACGCGAGCACCGCGCTCAGGGGCGAAAAATATCGCGACAGCGGAATAAAAGCATATCAATTTATGATAGACCATGCACAAAGCGGCCCGTTCAGCTGGTGGGAGGGGGTAGGCTATCCAGAGGCCGACGGCGGCATATGGGCGAGCGGCGGAAGCGGCTCGGGCGGCGGTTCGTGCCCGCATATGTGGGGGCAGAGCACCGCAACAAAAGTCCTGTGGGATTCTCTTATTGTTCAGAAAGCCGATTCGACCCTGCTTATCGGCAGGGGAATGCCGGCAGAATGGATAGACAGCGGCAAAAAAACCGTTATCCGTGATTATCCGCTCAACGGCGGAAGAAAAATCGGCTTCTCGCTCGTTTCATCAAATGATACGGTTACTCTCGCTCTGACCGGAGACGGCGCGGGCACTTGCGAGGCAATACTCGATCTTATCGGGCTTCGCGGAAATATAGAATCGGCAAGCTGCGAATATGACAGCGAACGTGGAGTCGTTATGATTCCGAAAGGTGTAACGCAGGTCACGGTGAGGAGAAAGATATAATGAAAAAGTATGTTATTCTGGCGACTGTGTGCTGGTTCGCATTCATATCTTTGGTTGGTATAATTCTGACCGTCTATGACAAGCGCATTGCCGGCAGCGGGAAACGCCGTATCCCGGAGGCGACACTCATGACCGTCGGTCTGCTCGGCGCGGCGGGACCGATGTATCTGACAATGAAAAAAGTCCGCCACAAGACCAAGCATAAAAAATTCATGCTCGGACTTCCGGCGGAAGTTATTTTGCATATTCTGATTATTGCCGCGGCGGTTTATTTTTCGCTCTCCTGAGCTGTTTCAGCTGAGCTTTCATCAGGTTCTGGAACAACAAGTGAAACTGTTTTTCTGATGTCAATTCGGTCATAGTACTGCTTGAATCTTACTGCCACTCTGACCGTTCTGTCGCAGTGCGGGCAGTAATATTTGCTGCGGAAATACTGGTTTGAATATGACCACTGCTTTGTCTGCTCGCATTTGCCGGAGCATATCTCGCATTTATAATCGAGAACGCTTTTGTCGATAAGCGGGCTGTGAATATTGCTTATCGGATGCGCCTTGAATGTAAGCCGCGCATAGAACTCATCGTTGCACTCTCTGATATAAGGCTTGAATGCGCCTTTTGAATAGACTTTTTTCAAACATTCCGCGCTGAGAAGGCTGTCATCATAGGCTCTGTGATGCGAGAAACTGCTCTCGTCGATTCCGAGCTCCTGCGCCGCGGTCGAGAGACCTATCTGACGCGATTTCGGCGTTCCGAGGACTGACTGAATATACGCCTGCATGTCGGCATAATAGCTCAGAAACGGGACTGTATCGATACCGTTCAGATATTTGTAATTGTCGATGAGCACACGTATATCTCCGTCACCCCATGTGAGCAGTACGCACTCCGAGCCTATCCAACGGCGAAAGCTCGAAAAAACTTTGGTGAACGGTTCACCGCTTCGGACTTCTTCGTTTGTTATGTTCGTCAATTCTTTGACGCTGCCGCGCAGTTTTTTGCCTATCTGCGGTCTGACGAGGCAGGAGAACTTGTCTTTGAAATTGAGATTTTCGTCGAGCTTTACGGCGCCTATTTCTATTATCTCATTGATGAAACCTTTGGTTTTGCGGGCGTATGTATTGTTCCATTCGAGATCCATTATTATAAAATCCATCGAAACATCCTTTGAAATCTATATTTCACAATCTGAAATTTTTATTTAAAAACCATAAAGTATTATATATTAAAACCGGATGTATTGCAAGACAAAATAAACCTGTGTCGTCTATCCGCTTTTTATGCCCTTTGGATTGATTTTCTTTTTCAAATGGGGTATTATATAAGACAAGCGTTTTATGACACATATAGTAAGGTAAAGGGAAGAAAATCATGCCTATAAAAATAGACAGCAATTTGCCGGCACATAAGCTGCTGGAGAATGAAAATATTTTCGTTATGACCGAGGAACGGGCAGTATCGCAGGATATACGCCCGCTGAAAATACTTATTCTCAATCTTATGCCGACAAAGATCGAGACAGAGACGCAAATATTGCGTCTGCTGAGCAACTCGCCGATTCAGGTCGAGGCTGAATTGCTTCAGACTGCCACGCATGAAGTGAAGAATGTTTCAAAAGAGCATATGCTCAAGTTTTACAAAACTTTTGATGATATAAAGAATGAACGCTTTGACGGCATGGTAGTTACCGGCGCTCCCGTTGAAAACATGGAGTTTGAGCAGGTAGACTATTGGGACGAGCTCTGCCGCATATTCGAGTGGAGCAAGACCAATGTCTATTCCTCGTTCTTCATATGCTGGGGCGCTCAGGCGGCGCTCTATTATAAATACGGTCTGAAAAAGTATCAGCTCGATAAAAAGATGTTCGGCGTTTTTGAGCATGTTTCGCTCGATACTTTTCATCCGCTCATGCGCGGACTCGACGACAAATTCTGGGTGCCTCATTCAAGGCATACTGAGGTCAGGCGCGGCGACATCGCGCTGATAAAGGATCTTCAGATACTCTCTTATTCCGAGAAATCGGGTGTGCATCTGATATCCGATATGGAGTGCCGCAATTTCTTCTCGACAGGTCACTCCGAATATGACCGCGATACGCTTGCAAAAGAATATTTCCGCGATGTTGAAAAGGGCTTGGATATTGATCTTCCGGAAAACTACTTTCCGGACAACGACCCTTCGAAGACTCCGGAGGTCAAATGGCGCAGTGCCGCCAATATAATTTTTTCAAACTGGCTCAATTATTTCGTGTATCAGCGTACACCTTATGACTTGAGCACACTTTGACAGGAAGGTAAAGGAAAATGGGAGATATTTACATATCAGGCAACGGAAGAAGAAATCAGGATACTCAGGATATCCCGATAACGCCGCGCAGAGTCAATGTAAATGACCTCGGCGCACAGAACAGAAACGCTCAGCAGGTGCCGCCACAGGGGCAGAGGCGCCAGCCTCAGCAGGGGCAGCAACATGATCCGCGCCGCGAACAGCGCAGACCGAATCCCAATAATCAGCCCGGGCAGAATCCGAACGGCGGGCAGCAGAATAGCGCTCCTTCGCAAAAAAAGCCGAAAAAGAAAAGCCGTGCGGTGAGAAGTATATTTATAGTTCTTCTTGTGCTTGTGCTTATCGGCTCGTGCGTATTTGGCGTTGTGTATTCAACGGCAAGCAAGATTGATTACAAGCCCGAGACACATCAGGACAATGTCTATGTCGATTCGTCAACTCTGATGCACGACAGCAAGGTGACAAATATTCTGCTCATCGGTGTTGACGGTTCAAGCTCCGATACTTCATTGCGTTCCGATACCATGCTCATGGTATCAATAGACCGCAACAACAAGAAGATAAAGCTGACTTCTTTCCTGCGCGACACATGGGCTGTTATTCCGTCGACAAAGTCTTATAACAAGCTCAACGCCGCCTGCTCTTACGGCGGAGCGCAGCTTGTCATGGACACCATAGAATATAACTACAATGTCAAGATAGACCACTATATGCTCGTCGGATTTGATATGTTTGAGACGATAATAGACTCGGTCGGCGGCATCGATGTTGAAGTGACCGAAAAAGAGGCGCAGTTCATGCGCGCCACAGCGAGAGCGACGAGAGAAATACAGTCCGGCGAGAGCGTTCATATGAACGGCGCGCAGGCGCTTGTCTATTGCCGCATAAGAAAGCTTGATTCCGACTTCATGCGCACTTATCGCCAGAGAAAAGTTATAACGGCTCTTATCAAGAAGGCAAAAACTTCAAATCCGATGACACTTAAGAAGCTTGCGGATACAGTGCTGCCGATGGTTCAGACCGATATGTCGCCAATGGAGCTCACGAAGCTTGTCTTCGGCGCGCCCAAGTATATCGGCTATGATGTGAAATCCGAGCGTGTGCCGCACGAAAATACTTGGAAATCGCAGACAAAGAGGGGACAGTCGGTTATAGTTACCGATTTTGATGCGAATATACAGTTCCTCAAGTCGTATTTGTATTCGGTAGATCCGGTTGAGGATGAAGAAACCACCTGAAAAACAGAGGGGATAGTTTGAAATATAATAAAATAATATCGCTCAAAGACGGCAGGGAATGCTGCCTGAGAAACGGAACGGAAAACGATGCACAGGAAGTTCTCGATGTCTTTAATCTAACACATGCCGAGACGGATTATCTGCTCACTTATCCCGATGAAAACAGGTTTACCGTTGAACAGGAGGGCGCGTTCCTTAAGGCAAAAACCGAGAGCAGCAACGAGATAGAAATCATTGCGGTCGTTGACGGTAAAATTGCCGGAACCGCCGGAATTGACGCTGTCGGAAACAAATACAAGACAAAACACAGAGCGGAGTTTGGAATAGGCATCCCCAAGGAATTCTGGGGGCTCGGCATAGGGCGTGCGTTGACCGAAGCGTGCATAGAATGTGCCAAAGAAGCCGGATACACTCAGCTGGAGCTCGATGTTGTCTCTGATAACGCAAGCGCGATTTCGCTTTACAAAAAAGTAGGTTTTGTTGAATACGGAAGAAACCCGAAGGGCTTCGATTCGCGTATAAGCGGATATCAGGAGCTCGTCTACATGAAGCTCGACCTGTAAAACTACAGATACAGCAAAACGGGCGTTATGCAATTTAAGCATAACGCCCGTTTCTTCGCAGAAAAACAGAGCAGATCATCAAGACCTGCTCTGCTGCTTTTATTTATCTGACGCTCTCATAGAGGCTCTTGAACTCGAGAAGAATTCTCGAACCCTCGTGCTTCGATACGGTGAGAAGCTCTTCATTCTCGGTGAGTATCGAGTGATAATTATTGTCCGCTATGATATAGCCGATCTGATCGTTCGTAAGGCCGAGCACCATAAGCTTTCTGCTGCCTACGATATCCTGCATCGAGGGATACTCCCAATCCTCGCCGGTCCAGGAGTCCTTTGCTTCGGTGCCGCCGCCGAATGCGATTTCGGGAGCAAGCTCGCCGGGGATGAGTGCGAACGCAAGGTTCGTTCCGATCTCCATATAGCCGATTTCGGTCGGGATTCTCATCGAACCGTCCTTGGCCTTGACCGCTTCGTTAGCGAGAAGTCCGGTGGACGCGATGAACTCGAGCGCATGGTTGTCAACGGTCACGAAGACATCTCTGTGGGCGATGTTGAGTATAGGCTCGACCCTTGAGCCCTTGTCGGCCGCAACGAGTATCTCGCCGAGCTTGTTGCCGTATGCTTCGACGTTCTGGTATCTTGTGTTGCCCTCAACTGCCACGGGGGCGGTCTGCGAGGTTATTGCAAGCTCTGCGCCCTGAATCTGAACATAGTTGGCGCCTGCCGCATTGACCTGCTTCTCTATAAAATAGGGATAGTCGCCGGAGATGTTGGTCGTACCTGCACCGAGTCCGACGCAGTGGATAGCGGCATTGACTATCCATGTGGGCTTTGACTCTCTGTTGTCGGGAACAAAGCAGAGACGGTTGAGATTGGGGTCAAAGGTCTGAGGATCGCGCTTGTCGCGGATATATTCATGAACATCGGTCTGTGAGAAATACATTTCGCCGGGCTCCATGTTGTTGACTGCCGCAATTATCGAGTCCGCGGTCGTCTCATAGAGGTGCTCCATGTATTCCTTGTTCTGTCCGTTGTGCAGGGTGCTCGGATCCATACCGACGGCGTTCTTGAAGGTATTTTCGAAGAGAACCTTGTTGAGGTCACCGTTGAGACCGAGAGTATCGATAGCGCTGTGCTGATGGAGAGTGGAGATGTTTACGCTGACGATATTCTTGTTCTTTATGAATCCTGCGATTCTGCTTCTGATCTCGCGGACGTCTTTTGCCGCAAGTCCATATGCGTCGAGAACCGCGTAAACAACGATTCCGTTATCCGTGCCGTCGCTCATCGCGAATACTCTGACTCTGAGGTCGTCGAGTATCTCGGTGGGGTGTTTGGGGTTGGGATAGGAGAGGCTTCCGCCGACATAGTGGTTACCGTCAAGCTCGTTGCCGGTGAGAAGCGATGCGCTCGAATAACCGACATTCCAGCGGGCGCCGTCCGCGGCTTTGTCATTGAAAGACTTGCTGCCGACATTTGAGTTTGTGAATTTGTAGTCCGCTTCGTCAGGTCTGCTCATCAGCGGGAAAACTTTGCTCAGACCGACCACAAGACTGTCGATAAGTTTGTCAACGGACATATAGAAAAGTCTGCTGACGCCTGTCTTGAAGCTGTCCCAGGTGAGCTTATCAGAAGATGAGAACGCGCCGAGGATAACTTTGATAACACTGATAGCTTCGTTGATGTCATCAAGCGAGTCTGCGCGGGACGATGCGGAGCTGTCTGTCGTTGCTGTCAGCTCGGAAACATTCTGCGAAGCCAGCGCGAGGTCTGCGCCGTTGTCGGCCTGTGCGCCGACTGCGGCAGCGGTGGAACCGAAAGCGAGTACGGCAACGAGCATAATTGCCACGATACCGCTTATCAGCTTTTTACATTTCATCGTTTGACACTCCTTAGTTTATTTTACAGCCTTTTCGGCTTCTGCTTTTGTTTTGTTGACAGTGTCCATTATGCCGGCGAATACGCTTGCAACTATAGGTGCAGTCTCGGGACCGAGGGAGTTTGTCTCTTCATAATGTCTTCTGTCGAGTCTGTCGCGTGCGCCGTTGATATAGGGCTCGTTGGGATTGAGATAGAAATCGTTCGGCGGGACGACATAACCTGTGAAGTCGTTGGAGAGGCAGAAGATAAGCATATTGTCATCGTTTGCGATCTGCAGCAGGGGAGTCGGGTTGATGTCGGGCGATTTGCCCTCGGCTGAACCCTCTGCGTCAAGATATCCGCCGTAAGCAAGCTCCGGGAACAGCTCGCAGGGGAGGAACAGAAGCTTGAGACCGTCAAGCTCAAAATAGTTCATCTCGGTGTGTATCGACATATTAAGCGAACCCTTGCCGGTGTATGCGGCGTGGGACTTAAGTATGCCGACTCTCTGAACGAGAGCGAGAACATAGTTGTCGCACTGCGCATAGTATTCCTGGCGCATGTAATTAAGTATGGGACGGAGCTTTCTTTCGTCCTTGATAGCCATTGCGGTGTGTGCTATCGACTGGCCGCCCATCATGGTCGATTTGACATTGTCCTCGTCAAGCTCCTTGAGCCTGATAAGTCCGCCGATAGCGCCGACGAAATATATCGTCTCTGCTCCGGTCTTTTCAAGTATCTCGTTTCTGAGATATCCCGCAAAGTCTGCGCTGACATAGGAGTTCTTGCCGAGAAGCGACTCAGTATGAGAAGCGAAGTTTATCATCCAAACTTCACGGCTTCCGTCCTTGGGAACAAAGCGAAATCTTGTTACATCCTTTGAATAGACCTCGGGCAGACGGGAGTCACGCTGAATCTCTTCGGCCTCCTTCTTGCCGTAATAGAGGTCTCCCTCTCTGCGGTCGTTGTAAGCGTCGATAACGACCTGCTTGACTTTCTGACGGAGCATCTCCATATATTTCTTGTTGCGTCCGCTTCTCGGAAGGGGGCCCCAGAAGCCGACAGTGTCGATGCTCGCGTGGTTATGTATGCTCATAATATTAATTGAGCGGCAGCCGGTCTCTTTTTTGAAATCCGCAAGCAGATCTCTGATTATGCCGACATCGTAGTTAGTCAGTCCGATATCGTCGATAGATACGAAAACGACGCCGCCTCTGCCGGACTGGTCGTCTATCCATATGGCGCTCGCGGTCATCGGATCGAGCGCGCCCTTTGCGGGGTTGTTGATCTTGTAGCCTGCGACATAGTAGGTCGTCTTGTCCATATCGTCGGGCATAACATCCGTCTTGGCAAAACCTACGCTAAAATAATCGCTCTTGGGCTCGCTGATATAATCAAACGTGCCTTTTTCAAGCTCGGGCGCGGGATTCTTCTTTGTCCTCTTTGCACCGCCGCGTGACAGCGAATTTTGCAGCATTTTGCCGACTGTTCCTAAAGCACTCATGCTTTATCTCCTCTCAGAAAGCTAAAAGTTTTACTTTGCACAATATGTACAAAATTATCTTATATATTATAAACTTTTTATAAGCGAAAAGCAATATTTTTCAGCTAAAAATTATATGTGTCGATTAAATAAATGGGACATAAAGTACGCATTGCGCAAAAAAATGACTTATTTTGAAATAACATATTTCATTTTACTCCGGAAGTGTGTATAATATAAACTGATTTATTATGTGAAGAGTGAAGCTCTCGATGGAACGGAGATATATTGATGAATTATAAGGTAAACCCGGACTCTCTTTCGGCGGTATTTATGGTGCCGTCGCAGATAGTCGATCAGCATATCAAGCTTGCCGGCGGTCAGCAGCTGAAAGTCCTGCTCTGGACTCTCCGCCATGCGGGCGAGGGCTTTGATATGGAAAAAATGTGCAGGGACTTGAATTTCTCAGCCCCCGATGCGCAGGATTATCTTCAATATTGGGTCGAGACCGGGATACTTGTATCGGACGGAAATACCAAAGCGGTATCTGCTTTTGCGCCCACCAAACCGGAGAAAAAAGAAGAGCCTGCAACGCAGAAAAAAGAGCTGCCGGATATTGTCCCGTCAAGACCGACCGCCGCCGAGATAGCTCAGCGTGCAGAGGAATCGGCAGATATAAAATTCCTGCTTCTCGAAACGCAGAACAAGCTCGGCAGAACCATAGGCTATGACGGACAGTGTACTCTCCTGATGATGCACGATACATACGGAATACCGGTCGAAGTCATACTCATGATAATTGAATACGCCGTTTCGATCGGCAAATCAAGCTTTCATTATATAGCCTCGATCGGAAAAGACTGGGGCGAGCGCGAAATAGATACTATCGAAAAAGCGGACGAGCAGATAAGCAGGCTCAATTCAGTCAACCGCGTCTGGGCATCGTTTGCCGCAATGGCAGGGCTTTCAAACTCACGCCCGACTCAGGCGCAGACAAAATATATTATCACATGGAACCGCGAATGGGGTTTCTCTCCAGAGATGATTTTTTTGGCATATGAGCAGATGGCGGAGCACTGCCAGAAAATGAGCTTCCCGTATATGAACAAAGTGCTCGAATCATGGCACACGAACGGAATAAAAACACCGTCGGGTGTCGAAAAGGCGAACAAGCCTGTATCTTCACCGAATTCGCCGCAGAACAAGAGTAAAGCCAATGCGGGACACGCTTCTTCATACGACCTCAACGAATTCAACCGCAGCGCAATGCAGAAACCGATAGTTTATAAGAAGAAAAACAAGGATTGAGAGGGAAAAGACAAATGAGCTACAGCCGCAAGATATATGTGAAAGCCGCATCGACGCTTGAACGCCGTCGCAGCAAAGCCGAGCACACTCAGAGCATGCACCGCGAAGAGGTGTATGCAAAAATACCCGAGCTTATATCAATAGATCGTGAAATATCCTCGGCAGGTGCGGAAGTAATCCGCGCCATCGGCATGGGCGAGAACGCTCAGCGCTTTATCGAAGAGCTCTCAAAGAAGAATCTTGCCGCTCAGCAGCGCCGTAAGGATATCCTCAAAGAAAACGGCTATCCCGAAGATTATCTTGACGCGGACTATACCTGCAAAAAATGCCGCGACACAGGATTCATCAGCGGCGTGATGTGCGACTGCTACAAAGAACTTCTGCGCGACACTGCTCTTGCGGAACTCAATGAGCTTTCGCCGAGCTCACGCTCGACTTTCGAGAGCTTCAATGTCAATTATTATCCCGATGCCGCAGACGCAGTTACGGGAGTCAACCCGCGGAGCAGGATGAAAGAAATACTCGACTTCTGCAAGGATTACGCCGCCGATTTCGGTACGGATTCGCCGAGTCTTCTGCTCTACGGCGCAACCGGACTCGGCAAAACTCATCTGTCGCTCGCGATAGCGTCCGAGGCTATCAGAAAAGGCTACGGAGTTATATACGGCTCGGCGCAGAATCTTATGTCGCGCCTTGAAAAAGAGCATTTTTCAAGCGGACGGGATAACGAATACGATGGCAGCGAACAGGCTATACTCGAATGCGATCTTCTCGTTATTGACGACCTCGGCGCGGAATTTTCAACCCAGTTCACCGTTGCGGAGCTCTATAATATTATCAACACCCGCATTATGAGCCGCCTGCCAGTTATAATCAGCACGAATCTCACACCCGACGGGCTCGAGCAGAAATATACGCAGAGGATAACTTCAAGAATAATAGGCAATTATATTTCACTCTATTTCTGCGGAAAAGACATAAGACAGATAAAAACTATGGAACAGGAGTAATATGCCCTTATGGACATTATAAACAGCTTGACAAAAATGTTCGGTCTCCAGCGCTGGCAGGTCGAAAACACAGTGAAACTTATCGACGAGGGCAACACGATACCTTTTATTGCCAGATACAGAAAAGAAGCGCACGGCACGCTCGACGATCAGGTGCTGCGCGAGCTTTCCGAGAAGCTCGAATATCTGCGCAACCTCGACAAGCGTAGGGAAGAGATCAGTGCATCAATAACCGCGCAGGAGAAGATGACTCCGGAAATCGAAGCCGCTCTCGAAAAGGCTTCGACTCTCGCGGAAATTGAGGATATTTACCGCCCGTTCAGACCCAAGCGCAGAACACGCGCTTCGATAGCCAAAGAAAAGGGGCTTGAGCCGCTCGCCGACGCGATTTTTGCTCAGGTCGCCGATTCCGCTTCGCCGGCAGAGCTTGCGGCGGACTATATAGACGCCGAAAAGGGCGTTGAAACCGTCGAAGACGCGATAAACGGAGCGATGGATATTATCGCTGAAAACATATCGGATGACGCAGATATCCGCCGCCGTCTGCGCTCGCTGTTCACCGTTGCCGGTGTGCTTCAGTCGCGCGCTGCAGACAGCGAAAAAGAGAGCGTCTATACGATGTATTATGAATATGACGAGCCGGTCAATAAAATTGCGGGGCATCGTGTGCTTGCCGTCAACAGAGGCGAGAACGAAGGCTTCCTCAAAGTCGGCATAGATGTTGACCGCATAAAGGCTCTGAATATAATCAACGCAAATGTCCTGAGTGACAACGGCTCAGCCTGCACCGATATCGTGCGTGACGCTGCCGCCGACGCATACGACAGACTTATATTCCCGTCGGTCGAGCGCGAAATACGCAATATGATAACCGACAGCGCGGTTGAATCCGCACTCAAGGTGTTCTATGTGAACCTGCGCGAACTTCTGCTACAACCGCCCGTCAAGGGCAAGCGCGCCCTCGGACTCGACCCCGGTTACAGAACGGGATGCAAAGTCGCCGTTGTTGACGAAACCGGAAAAGTGCTCGATACGGGCGTTATATATGTCACCCATTCCGAAGAGCAGAAGCTCAAAGCAAAGCAGATTGTTAAACGACTTATAGAAAAACACGGCGTCGAAGTAATAGCCATAGGCAACGGCACGGCTTCAAAGGAGACGGAGATATTTGCCGCCGATCTTATAAAAGAACTCGACCGCAAGGTATCATATATGATGGTCAGCGAAGCGGGCGCTTCGGTTTATTCCGCTTCAAAGCTTGCGGCGGAAGAGTTCCCGCAGTTCGATGTTTCGCTCAGAAGTGCGGTTTCGATAGCCCGCAGACTTCAGGACCCGCTCGCCGAGCTTGTCAAAATCGATCCGAAAGCGCTCGGCGTCGGTCAGTATCAGCATGATATGCCTAAAAAAGAGCTCGGCGAAACGCTTGACGGTGCGGTCGAATACTGCGTCAACTCCGTCGGCGCGGATGTCAACACCGCCTCTCCGTCGCTGCTCTCGCATATAGCCGGAATCAACTCCGGCGTTGCAAAAAATATAGTCACTTACAGAGAAGAAAACGGCGCGTTTACTTCCCGCGCTCAGCTCAAGAAAGTGCCGAAGCTCGGTGCAAAAGCCTATGAGCAGTGCGCCGGATTCATCAGAGTACCGGAGAGTAAGAGTGTTCTCGACAACACCGGCGTTCACCCCGAGAGCTACGATGCCGCAAAAGCGCTGCTTGAGTTATGCGGACTTACAGTAAAAGATGCCGCAAAGGGGAATACCGGTGCTCTTAAAGCGACCGTCGAGCTGCTCGGAGGCGAGAAAAAAGTTGCGGAAAAATTAGAGATAGGTCTGCCCACTCTTCAGGATATAATCAAAGAGCTCCAGAAGCCCGGACGCGATCCGCGTGACGAGCTTCCGCCTCCGCTTCTGCGCACCGATGTCATGGATATCAACGACCTCAAGCCCGGCATGGAGCTGAAGGGAACGGTTCGCAATGTTATTGATTTCGGCGCATTCGTCGATATCGGAGTGCATCAGGACGGACTCATTCACATTTCGCAGATAACTAATAAATATATCAAGCACCCATCTGAGGTGCTGAAAGTCGGCGATATCGTCACGGTGTGGGTGCTGGCGGTCGATGTCAAAAAGAACCGCATATCGCTGACCATGAAAAAAGATAACGTTCAGAAACCTAAGGAGTAAATAGTTTTGTCAGAAAAATTCAGAAAAGATCTCACGCAGGGGAGCGTCACAAAACAGTTGCTCAAATTTTCCGTGCCTTTCCTGCTTTCAAACCTTTTGCAGGCACTTTATTCGGTCGCCGATATGGTGATTGTCGGTCAGTTCTGCGGAAAATCGGGAATAACCGGAGTTTCGATAGGCGGACAGATAAATATTCTCGTTACCGGTGCAGCTCTCGGTCTCGCCATCGGCGGAACGGTGCTTATAGCTCAATACGGAGGAGCTAAAAAATACGACGATCAGAAGAGCACGATAGGCACGATGACCACGCTCTATATTATTCTCAGCGCATTGCTCACCGTTGTTATGGTTCTGCTCACAAAACCGATACTGCGCCTGCTCAAAACGCCGGATAACGCATTTGAAGAAGCAGTCAGATATCTGACTATCTGCATGCTCGGCACGGTGTTCATGTTCCTCTATAACGCCATAAGCGCGATACTGCGCGGCATGGGCGACTCAAAACGTCCGCTCTACTTTGTGGCAATAGCCGCCGCGGTAAATGTTGTCGGAGATATAGTTCTTGTCGGTCCGTTGAAAATGGGCGCCGCCGGAGCGGCGGTTGCCACTATCAGCTCTCAGGGGATAAGCGTTATTCTCTCGCTCATCTATCTCTTCAGCAGCGGATTCTTCTCCGGCTACAAAATAAAAGATTTCAGAATAGACAGGCAGAAAGCTTTGAGCATAATAAAGATAGGTTTGCCGTCGTCTGTCCAGCAGGTTATAGTCTCGTTTTCGTTTTTGACGCTGACGGCGCTCGTCAATTCTCTGCCGAATGCGGCTGCTGCGTCTGCCTGCCAGGGAATCGTCGGTAAGATAAATTCATTTGCCATTCTGCCCGGACTTGCGATGAGCAGTGCCATATCATCAATGGCGGGTCAGAATATCGGAGCAGGCGAATTCAAGCGTGCCAAAAAGACAATGACGACCGGGCTCGCGATAGCGATGGGCATTTCGGTACTCGTGTTCGTTATAGTCGAGATATTCCCGCGCGAGCTGCTGTCGCTGTTTACGAGCGAAACTGATGTTATCGAAACGGGCATAACATTCCTGAGACTCGCCGCAGTCGACTATTTAATAGTCACTCCCGTGTTCTGCATGAACGGTCTCGCGATTGGTGCGGGATATACAAATATCGCTCTGCTCAATGCGGTTTTCAGTTCGATAGTTATAAGAGTTCCGCTCGCTTATCTGCTTGTGCGCGTGCTTGATCTCGGCTTCAACGGTATCGGAATAGCCATGGGCTTTGCTTCTGTCGCGTCGATAGTTGTAGGATTTATATTTATACAAAGCGGCAAGTGGAAGAAAGCGAAGATAAAACTTTAAACAGGATTTTGTAAGGCGAAGAAAGGCACGCCTTATGCAATACATATCCGTTTTATCGGATAATCATTTGATATGGAGGACAAAAACATGAAGATTCTCGTTACGGGAGGCGCCGGTTTTATCGGCAGCAACTTTATCTATCATATGCTCCGCGAGCATCCGGATTATGATATCGTCTGCCTCGATCTTCTGACCTATGCCGGCAATCTCAAGACCCTCGACGAGGCAATGAAAAATGAGCATTTCAAGTTCGTAAAAGGCGATATCGCAGACCGCGAGTTCGTTGACAAGCTGTTCGAGGATGAGAAGTTCGATATAGTCGTCAACTTCGCGGCGGAGAGCCATGTTGACCGCTCGATAGAAAATCCCGAGGTGTTTCTCAGAACGAACATCATGGGTACTGCGGCTCTTATGGATGCTGCGAGAAAAACCGGCGTAAAGCGCTATCATCAGGTATCGACCGACGAGGTTTACGGAGACCTTCCGCTCGATAGAACCGATCTGTTCTTCACGGAGGAGACTCCGATTCACACTTCGAGCCCATATTCTGCGTCAAAAGCTTCTGCAGACCTGCTTGTGCTCGCTTATTACAGAACCTACGGATTGCCCGTAACGATTTCGAGATGCTCAAACAACTACGGCCCTTATCATTTCCCGGAGAAGCTTATACCTCTGATGATATCAAGAGCCTATAACAACGAGAGCCTGCCTGTCTACGGCGAGGGACTCAATGTCCGCGACTGGCTCTATGTTGAGGATCACTGCCGCGCTATCGATCTCATTATTCATAACGGCAGGGTAGGCGAGGTCTACAATGTCGGCGGTCACAATGAGAAGCGCAATATAGATGTTGTCAAAACGATTCTGCGAATCATGGGCAAACCAGAGACCCTTATCACCCATGTCAAGGACAGAGCCGGTCATGACCTGCGCTATGCCATTGACCCGACAAAGATACACAACGAGCTCGGCTGGAGCCCGGAGACCACCTTTGACGAGGGCATAAAGAAGACCGTCGACTGGTATATGAACAATAAGCAGTGGTGGGAAGACATCATCAACGGCGAATACCAAAATTATTACGAAAAAATGTATTCCAACAGATAAATAATTTTGTCTTTTTCTATTTGAGTGTTCTATAATTTATTTTTGAACTCAAGTACAAAAAAGTATTTACAACACATTTTTTTCGTGCTATAATACAGAAAAAGGCGTATAGCCTTTGGTTAGGAGTTTCCAATGTCGGAAAAGAAAGAGAAGAAAGAAAAAGAACAGAAGAACACCGCGGAGGCAGAAACCTCCAGGCGTTCGAGAAAAAAGCAGAACACTCACAAAGCTATTCTGCATCAGGCAAAGGTACTCTTTGAAAAGGAGGGTATCGGCAATGTCACAATTGAGCAGATAAGCGAGAGTGCCGATGTTTCGCGTTCCACATTCTTTTCGCACTTTGCTTCCGTTGACGATCTTCTCAAGGAGATTTCGGACGAGGAGATAAACGACGTCTTTGAAGCGGCAAGAAAGGGCGACGGAGAGCTTACCGTCGGCGCACTTTTGAAGCAGCTCAACGATGACACTTATCCTTATCCGTATCTTTCCGCAGAGGTTCTCATGCGCGGTATTCTCTCAAAAGGCGAGTCGAATTTCGCGCAGGTCGATCGTTTCCTCCGCAAGGAGATAGTGACCGACAAGAGCTATGCGAACACCCTCGAGGAGTTTTCGTCAAAAGAGCTTTCCGCTCTCATTCTCGGAGCCTTCTTCGGTCTCATCTTCCAGAAGATGATAAACGACGAGAGCTTCACAAACCCCGATGAAACAAGCGTGACTATCCAGAAATTCATAAAATATCTGAAAAATCAGGAGGAATTATCATGAGCAACGGATATGGAATCAGCAAATGGGAAGACGCAAAGACCATTTACAATGAGCTTCACGAGCTCACTTCTAAGCCGATCTATTGCGTTTCCGAAGAGGCACTTAAAGACGTTCTCGATTATTTCGAGACCAAGTGCGCAAAGTCGAAGGCGATCACCACCGAGGCAAAGCAGTATATCCCCGGCGGCGTTCAGCACAACCTCGCTTTCAACTATCCCTTCCCGATTTGCGTGACCAAGGCTGAAGGCGCGTTCCTTTATGACCTTGACGGCAACAAGTACTACGACTTCCTGCAGGCAGGCGGCCCGACAATCCTCGGCAGCAACTATGCTCCCGTGAGAGAGAAGGTCATTGAGCTTCTTAATGACTGCGGCCCTGTAACCGGTCTGTTCCACGAGGGTGAGCTCCTGCTCGCTAAGGAGATCAACAAACATATGCCCAACGTCGAGATGTTCCGTATGCTTGGTTCGGGCACTGAGTCCGTTATGGCTGCTATCCGTGTTGCACGCTGTGCCACAAAGGCAAAGCGCATCATCAAGGTCGGCGGCGCATATCACGGCTGGTCCGATCAGATGGTTTACGGTCTGAAGATTCCGGGCTCCAGATTCTTCCTTGAGTCCCACGGTATTCCGCACAGCTGCTACGGCACTACCGACGAGGTCAGACCCAACGATCTTGACATGCTCGAGAAGATGCTCAAGCTCAACAAGATGCGCGGCGGCACAGCTGCTGTTATCGTTGAGCCTGTCGGCCCCGAGAGCGGCACAAGACCTGTTGATTTCAACTACAACAAGGAAGTCAGAAAGCTCTGCGACAAGTACGGCTGCCTGTTCATCTTCGATGAGGTTGTTACCGGCTTCCGTGTCGGCCTCGGCGGTGCTCAGGGTTACTTCGATGTCGTACCCGATCTGACCATCTTCGGCAAGATCGTTGCCGGCGGTTATCCGTCAGCAGGCGGCGTCGGCGGTAAGAAGGAGTTCGTCAGCGGCATGGCCGCAGGTGTCGGCACCATGATGAAGCGCGCTTATGTCGGCGGTACTCTCGCGGCTAACCCGCTTTCGTCCTATGCAGGCTACTGCGCTATCCAGGAGATCGCAAGAACCAACGCTTGCGAAGTCGCAGGCAGAGCCGGTGACAGACTTGCTGCAGGTCTTAAAGATCTTGTTAACAAGTACGGTCTTCCTTATGTTGTTTACAACCAGGGCTCTATCGTCCACCTCGAGTGCACCGGTGCAATGAGCTACGACTTCAGCTCGATGAACATCCTCAAGTCGGCTCTCCCGATGCTCAAGACAAAGCCCGAGATGCTCCGCAGAAAGTCCGCTATGGAAGAGATGGGCGCAGCTTACATGGCAAACGGTATCGTTACCCTTGCCGGCAGCCGTCTTTACACTTCGATGGCAGATACCGACGAGATCATCGACGGTGCTCTTGAGAGATTTGACGATGTCTTCAAGAACGTCAAGGTTTGCCCCGCAGACCGCGTTTTCGCAAAGAAATAATCAAAAACTGATAAATGAGATGCTCTCCTTCGGGAGGGCATCTTTTTTCGGCATAACAGCCTTGAGTTTTTCAAAAAGTAATTGAATAACTTTTATAAATGTGCTAATATTAATGAGATAAACATTTGTTCATGGCTCGAAAAGAGGCGATAATCATGCATGAGGATCACAGAAAAAGAGTAAAGGAACGCTTCCTGAAAGACGGGATAGAAAATATGCCCGATCATGAGGTGCTCGAACTGCTTCTGTTCTTTTCAATACCGCGCAAAGACACCAACGCTCTGGCGCACGAATTGATAGAACACTTCGGCTCTCTCAACTGTGTGCTCGAAGCTTCCGCCGATGATCTTATGCAGGTAAACGGAATAGGGGAAGCCTCTGCGACGCTTATAACACTTGCTTTTCAGCTGACGAAAAAGTATTTGAAAAACGCATCGGACAAGAAACTGAAAAAATACGACGGACCCGAGTCTGTCAAAGAGCTTCTGATGTCAAAATATCTCGGCGCGCGGGAAGAGATGGTCTATATGCTGTCTCTCGACTTTGACGACAATATTCTCGCAATAAACAAGATATCACACGGCACATTTTCTGCCGCGAATATAGACAAGCGTTTTGTGCTTGAGACGGCATTTCGCAACAAGGCGCGTTCGGTCGTGCTCGTTCACAATCATGTCAACGGAATACCCGTCCCGTCGCGCGACGATCTAAATACCACAAAGGCGGTCGGCGACTTCTTTCAGGGCGTAAATGTTCATCTGCTCGACCATCTCATATATACCGACGAAGACATCTTTTCAATGGCGCAGGTCAAGAAATTTGCACCGCTGTTTATATAAAGGATATCAATATGGATAAGTTCATTCTTCATTCCCAATACAAACCCATGGGCGACCAGCCGCAGGCGATAGCCGAACTGACCGACGGAGTCAACAGGGGATTCACCGAACAGACTCTGCTCGGCGTTACGGGTTCCGGCAAAACATTCACAATGGCGAATGTCATTGCCAATCTAAATCGCCCGACGCTCATTCTCGCCCATAATAAAACGCTCGCGGCTCAGCTCTGTTCCGAGTTCCGCGAGTTTTTCCCTGAAAACGCAGTCGAGTATTTTGTTTCGTACTACGACTACTATCAGCCGGAGGCTTATATCCCCTCAACGGACACTTATATAGAAAAGGATTCCGCTATAAATGATGAAATAGACAAGCTCCGCCATTCCGCAACCTCTGCGCTCTCCGAACGGCGCGATGTTATAATTGTCGCCAGTGTGTCGTGCATATACAGCTTAGGCGACCCTATTGACTACCGCAGCATGGTTATTTCGCTCCGCCCCGGAATGGAAAAGAGCCGCGATGCAGTTATAAACAAGCTCGTTGAAATACAGTATGAGCGCAATGATATAAATTTCATCAGAAACAAGTTCCGCGTTCGCGGAGATGTGCTTGAGATATTCCCGGCGCAGTCGAGCGAAAACGCAATCAGAGTTGAATTTTTCGGCGACGAAGTTGACCGCATATCCGAGATAAACGCCCTGACAGGCGAGGTCAAGGGCGTGCTGTCCCATGTCGCAATATATCCCGCATCCCACTATGTCGTTTCGCAGGAAAAGATGGAGCGCTCAATCAAAGAGATATATGATGAGATGACCGGGCGCGTCGCTCAGTTTGAGAGTCAGGGCAGGCTGCTCGAAGCTCAGCGCATAAAGCAGCGCACGGAATATGATATCGAGATGCTTCGCGAAACGGGATTTTGCAAGGGAATCGAGAACTATTCGAGAGTCATGTCAGGGCGTGAACCGGGCTCTCCGCCTTTTACGCTGCTCGACTATTTTCCGAAAGATTTTCTGCTGTTTGTCGACGAATCCCATGTAACGCTCCCGCAGGTACGCGGAATGTACGGCGGCGACCGTTCAAGAAAAGATACGCTTGTTGAATTCGGCTTCCGCCTGCCGTCCGCATATGACAACAGACCGCTGACTTTCGACGAGTTCTATGAAAGGGTCGGTAAAAAAATATTTGTCAGCGCAACGCCCGGCGAGTTCGAACGCGAGACAAGTTCGCAGATTGCCGAACAGCTTATCCGTCCTACCGGTCTTGTCGATCCCTCAATTTCAGTCAGACCTACCGAGGGTCAGATAGACGATATTATATCCGAGATAAATATAAGAGTCGAGCGCAAAGAGCGCGTTCTTCTGACTACGCTCACCAAGAAGATGGCAGAGGATCTGACGGATTATCTCGAAGACCTCGGCATAAAAGTGCGCTATATGCATCACGATGTTGATACAATAGAGCGAATGGAAATTATCCGAGATCTGCGCCTCGGCGAGTTTGATGTGCTCGTCGGAATAAACCTGCTGCGAGAAGGATTGGATATTCCCGAGGTTTCGCTCGTTATAATTCTTGACGCCGACAAGGAGGGCTTCCTGCGCTCCGAAACATCGTTGATACAGACGATAGGACGCGCGGCGCGAAACGCGAACGGCGAGGTTATCATGTATGCCGACTCCGTCACTCCGTCGATGGAGCGCGCAATAGTTGAGACCGAACGCAGACGCCAGAAGCAGATGGCATATAACGAAGAGCACGGAATTGTGCCCAAGACAATAATCAAAGGCGTTCGCGATGTTATCGAGATAACCAGCAAAAAGGACAAGGGCGAAAAGCCGATAAAGAAGATGAGGCTGGGCAGCAGGAACAGGTAACCTGCGATGGTCTCCTGCCGGACAAGCGCGCGGCTCATCTTCGGCTCGCTCTGCTTTTTGGCAGCTGCGGTATGTGCCAAGAGGATCGCTCCCTTCTGTTTTAAGGTCACAGGTTCATTCGATAAAAGTGGCGCCCCACCGCTGCGTTTTATGTCAGAGGTCGGACGCCGTGGGGTTAGTTACAAACCGGAGGTTTTTTCAGGAGGTTCAGGATGCGCTGGCCGCTGCGTTGGCGGTGTTGCAGAACTCGGTAACGGCGGTGGTCACGTCAGTGCCCTGGCCAACCTGCTGCAGCATGTTCCACCAAGCGGTACGAGCCTCGGCCCAGCCGGGAGTGACCTGATAGTAGTCGCCCAGGTAAGGCATGAGCTTCTGGTACTCGTTCATGACCTCGTCGTCCTTGTACAGGTCGGACAGAGAGTTCTTGACGGAGAAGTAAGTAGAGGTCTTGACAGCCTTTGCGGTCTCGTCAGAGTTGGCCATGAAGTTGATGAAGGTCTTGGAGGCAGCGATCTTGTTCTCGTCGCCGTTGTCAAAGACGCCGAAGCCCCAGATGCCGCCGCACAGTGCGGGGTCGCCGGACTCAGTCGGGAACGCCATGAACAGGATGTCGTCGCCGCTGTTGGTCGTGCCTGCTGCGCTGTTGTCAGCGTTGGTCTGCTGGGCAATGTTCCAGCAGAAGGCCATCTGCAGGGTACCGTTGCGGAACAGGGTGATCTCCTCGCCGCCGTTGATGGAGGGATCGAAGTTGACGCCCTTTGCATCGTACAGAGTCTGAATGGCCTTGATGTTCTCGGCAGAGTCGGCGGTGTACTTGGTGTGGGCTGCATCGGTAAAGGTGCCGCCGTACATGTTGTTGATGATGGCGCGGGTGCCCTGGTCGCCGCCCTGACCTGCGCAGTAGATGGCTGCAACGTTCTCGTAACCGCCGTTGTACAGGGCGTCAACGGTCTTCAGGAAGCCGTCAGTGCTCCAGGTATGCTTGTCGGTATCAATGTACTGGTCAGCGCCCACTTCCTTGACCTTGGTCATGTTCACGGCCATGCAGTGTGCGGTCATGCACAGGGGATACTCGTAGTAGTTGCCGGCAGTGTCCTTGCAGGCGGACTCAACGGACTCGTAGATGTCCTTCTTGGCATCGTCGGTCCACAGGTCGTTCAGCGGAGCCATAACGCCCTTTGCGCCCCAGTTTGCAACCAGACGCTCGGGACCTTCCATGATCAGATCAGGTGCGCTGCCGCCCTCGATGGCGGTGTTCACCTGATCGTCGCCGTTGGTGTAGTCCAGATACTCCACAGTGACCTTGATGTCAGGATACTTTGCGTTGAAGCTGGAAACCAGACCCTGAACGGTCTCGTCATTGCCCCAGCCGCCGATGGGGTATGTCCACAGCTTGATGCTGGTGGAAGAAGCAGCTGCGCTTGCAGCGGTAGAACCTGCGGTGGAAGCAGCAGTGCTGGTGCTTGCAGAAGAGCCGCCGCATGCGGCCAGAGCGCCGGCTGCGCCCAGAATGCCAGCGGCCTTCAGGAACGAACGGCGGGAAATGCAGTTTTTCATAGTAGTTTCTCCTTCGCATTCAAGATGCTTCACGTTGTTGGCGGCCTGCCGTGCCAGCGGCCGCTCTTGATGGCTCCATTATAGAAAAATATTTTCATTTTGTCCATTCATGGTTTTCATAAATTTTCAGAATGACAGTGTACATTGTGCACAAAAGCGTGGGATATATGTTGAAATGCAAAGAAAACCTTGCTTTACTCTTCTGAAATTATTACAGAATAGTACAAACCCACAAAAACGATAGTGAAAATGTTTTTCTAAACAAAAATGCAAAATTGAAAGATATTTTCACAAAATGGCCGGCTTTTCCGCCAAAACTGTGTGCTCTGCACAGAACTGCGAGCCAAAATGTGGGCAATGCGTCTCTTGCGAAGCGGGGACGATTCTTTTATACTTTTTATAAAGGTGAATGAAACGGTCGGCAGCTGATCCGGGTCGGTGGACTGCTGCGCCGGAAAAGAGGAAAAAGAAAAATGGCAGTTACTTTGGTAGAAATCGCCTCGCTTGCAGGCGTATCGCGCGGCACGGTCGACCGCGCCCTCAACAATCGCGGCCGCGTTGACCCGGAGGTCGCGGACCGTGTGCGCCGCATCGCAGCCGAGCTGGGCTATCGCCCCAACCGTGAGGGCCGTCTGCTCGCGCTCGCGAAAAATCCGATCAAGATCGGCATCATCGTCCAGTCGGTCGAGACCATGTTCATGCACATGGTTTTCGAGGAGGTCATGCGCACGCAGGCGCAGCTGACCACGCCCGGCGCGGAGATTTATGTGCGCCCCATTCAGGGCGTTGACGCGGAGCGCCAGCTGGCTGCGATCGACGAGCTGGTCGAGCTTGGTGTGAACGGACTGGCGCTGTCTCCGGCAGAGGATGCGCGTGTGCGCGCGCGGGTGATGGAGCTGTCCTCCAAGGTCCCGGTCGTGACCTTCAACACCGACCTGCCGGAGTCGGGCAGACTGTGCTACGTCGGCCCGGACAACTATGCCTTCGGCCGCGCGAGCGCCGGTCTGATGAATCTCCTGCTCGCGGGAAAGGGAAGCGTGCTCGTGGTCGGCGGTCAGGAAAACAACCTTGCGCACCGCCAGCGCGTTGACGGCTTCCGCGATGAGGCAGAGTCCCAGTTCCCGGGACTCGAGCTGCTCCCAACCGAGAACTGCGGCGACGATCAGAAGCTCGCCCACGACATTGTGTGCCGTGCGCTGCGCGAGCATCCCGACCTCGGCGGTGTGTACATCTCGGTAAACGGCCAGATCGGCGCGTGCGAGGCGCTGACTGAAATGGGTGCGGCAGGCCGCGTCCGCCTCATCTGCCACGACCTTATCCCGGCAAATATCGAGAACGTCCGCCGCGGCGTGATCGACTTCCTGATCGACCAGGATGCACATATGCAGGGCAACCGTCCGACCGAGCTGCTGCTCGACTACCTGCTCTGCGGCGACAATCCGGAGAGTGAGCGCATCCTTGCGCACATCGACATCCGCAACCGGTACAACGTCTGAAAGAGGTAAAAATGCACGAAATACCGCTGCCGCACGGCACAATGACCCGATTTCCTGCCGTCGGGGTAAACAAGAATGCGCTTATCCTCTGCCCGGGCGGCGGCTATGAGCACTGCTCCATCCGCGAGGGTGCTCCGGCGGGCCGCGCCTTCGCGAAAAGCGGCATCGAGGCCTTTGTGCTGCGGTATGACTGTGCTCCGGCGCCGCTCGGGACCCGTCCGCTCGCCGCGCTGTCGGCGGCGGTGCAGTGGGTGCGCGCGCACGCGGCGCAGTACGGCATTTCTCCGCAGCGCATCGCGGTCGGCGGATTTTCCGCCGGGGCGCATCTTGCGGGCCTTCATGCGGCGGTGTGGAACCGCGCGTCATGGTATCCGCAGGGAACGGATCTCGCGCTCCATCAGCCGAATGCCGCCGTGCTGTGCTATCCGGTCGTGTCCGCCGGTGAGTACGCCCATCGCGGCAGCTTTGAACAGCTTGCAGGGGACGATATGGAAAAACAGCAGACGTTCTCGCTCGAAACTCTGGTGTCTTCCGATATGCCGCGCACTTTCCTCTGGCATACGCTGACGGATGAGACTGTGCCGGTCGAGAATTCGCTGCTGCTCGAGAAATCGCTCCGCAGGGCGGGCGTTTCGCACGAGATGCACCTGTTTCCGCACGGTGTGCACGGTCTCGCGCTTGCGGATATGGAGACGTCGGACATCGAAAAGGGGCGTTTGCCCGACCGCCATATTGCCCGGTGGCAGGCGCTCTGCGCGGAATGGCTGAAGGAATAAAAAGGAGAAGATTTATGTCATCCAACACAGCAAATATGATTGTTTTTGTCCTCATGGTGCTGCTGCCGCTCGCGGCGGTGCTTGCGCTTGAGGTGTTTTTGTCGCGCCGCCCGAGCTGGTGGCCGGGGCTCGTGCTGCCGTGCTCGGTGACGCTCGGTGCATTCAACATGATACGTCTGATGGCGCTCAATTTCCTTCTCGCGCAGCCGACGCTCGGCGGCGGCATCCTGCATGCCGGGCTGTTCATTCTGGCGTGCCTCGTGCCGAGCGCAGCGCTGTTCGCGATCTATTTTCTCAACCGGAAAAAGGTGCAGCAGAAGTGCGCAGAAACCGAAAACGGCAAGCCCCAAAAGTAAAAGAAATCCCACTCGCGGCAAAACACCGGAGTGGGATTTTTCATGCGAAAACTCTGCGATACGCGAGGGCGATATAGTCGCCTGCGGCGAGCGTCACTTCCTTCGAGGCAACAGCCTTGTCTGCGAGCGTCACGATCCACGCGATGCGTGAGCGCGGAATGGGCGCGAGGGGGAACATATGCCGCGCGATGGCGTCACATTCGCGGTCGGACAGACCGAAAACGCGCTTCGCCCGTGCAGCAGCAATGTGGCCGTGGATGAAGCCGTGCATGTGCGTCAGCCGTCTGAAGCCGGAATAATGGCGCACAAAGCGGCGGAAACGCTCGCTGTGCCAGTCATAGCCGAAGAAATCGTGCAAGAGCGCTGCCCGCACGACCGACGCGGTCTCCTCCTCGGAAAGATGGAGCGCGCACGCAATGCGGTAAGCGGCGCGCGTTACGGCAAGCGAGTGGTCGTAGACCGTGTTCGCAGGTCCGTGGTGCTCAAAGGAGCGCAGCTTCTGAAAACGCGGATCGTTCAGGATACTGCCCGCATATCGTTCAATTTCGTCAGGGACCATCGGAAACACCTCCTGAAAAACGGGAACACGGGTCCTTTTCTTACTTTATTATATGCGCGAAACGCTGAAAAATCAAGAGGAAGAATTTGAAGATATTGTGAAGAATTCACAGCTTCTCCGCAGGCGTGTCCGAACTGTGGCGTTCCGCCTCGAGCACCTCGATACGCTCTTCGAGCAGGTCGATGCGCTCTGACTGGCGGAGCAGAAGCGTGACAGGGACGGAGATGACGAGCGAGAAGAACACAATGACAGGCCAGAGTTTTGAGGCAAGCTCAAACACCACCCATCCGCCGCATAACGACGCGCCGAAGCATGCGGCAAGCGTCACGGCGAAAACCATAAGAAATCTCATAGGGCATACTCCTTTCAGCAGCTAAAAGCGCTGCATTCCAAAGCTGAAATGAGGCGCACCCCTGTCCTGAGGCTCATCGGACAACCCGGACTTCGGCCGGCTGACCGTCTGCGCCGTAAAACGTCACGCTGCCGCTGCTCCGCGGCAGGACGAGCACGAACGGCTGCGTGCTGTCGAGCTCGATCGTGCGCGTTTCGGTTCCGCTGTCAACGACTGCATGGTCGATCTTCTCCGCGTTCATCGAAATATAGGCGGTCTCGGGACAGTCGTTCACCGTAAGGGCCGCGACAAAATCCGAAATCTCAAACAGGCTGCCGCCAATGGTGAGGAACCAGCCGGTAGTGAAAAAGCGGTGTGTATCGCGGTCAATATAGAGCGCAAAAACGTAGTCGCTGTGGTCGGGAGCATACGCGATCCCGGCGGCGGTCGTGTCACCGGCGCTGATCTGCACCGTCCAGTCATCCGGAATGCCCTCACTCGTGCGCATATCCTGCTCGAGCTGGTCGGTCGGGATACCGATGTCGCGATTGGCGTAGAGCACGCCGACCGTGACGCCGCACACGAGGAGCAGCACGAGCGCGATGCGAAGCAGAATACGAAGCTTGTCTTTCACGGCTTTCATCTCCCTTACAGGTAAATTCTGTACTTTGATTATACCGGAAAACCGACGGCGTGTAAAGAAAATCAGCCGTATTTCCGGAGAAACACGGCTGAAAAGGGTCAGTCCAGCGGCGGCGTATCGAGGATCATCTGCCGGTACGGCAGGCCCTCGAAGCCGAGCATGGTGTAGAGCGCAATGGCGCGCACGTTGCTCTCGGTCACTTCGAGGCGGTAGCGCGCAGCGGTGTTGTATTTTTCGTGCACGGCGGCGATCATGCGGCTGCCGATGCCCTTGCCGCGCTGCTCGTCGTCCACCATCAGCTCCTCGAGCCAGACGCACAGGCCGCCGGCCTCGTTCGACCAGGTGAGTGCGAGCAGGCAGTACGCGCAGGGCGTGCCGTCGTCGTCCTCAGCGATCAGACAGTCTGCGTAGGGCGTGCCGTGCATGAGCAGCTCAAATGTGCGCTCGGCGTTCTGCTGCGGGATTTCATGGTCGCAGGCCGGGGTACGGTAGAAGGCGTGGCAGCGGTCGATGAAAAACTCGCGGTCAGCCTTTTCAATAGAGCGAATGCGCATGGGAGGCTCCTCTCAGATCTGGTCGAGCGCCTGCTGAAGGTCGGCAATGATGTCCTCGACGTTCTCCAGACCGACCGAAATGCGGACCATGCCCGGCTCGATGCCTGCGGCAACAAGCTGCTCGTCGGTCAGCTGGCGATGGGTCTCGGAAGCCGGATGCAGCACGCAGGTGCGGATGTCGGCAACGTGAACCTCGTTGCACGCGAGCTTCAGGCTGTCCATGAATTTCATTGCCGGAGCGCGGCCGCCCTTGATGTCGATGGACATGACGCCCGAGGTGCCGAGCGGCAGATACTTCTTCGCGCGCTCGAAGTGCTCGTTGCCCGGCAGGGCAGGGTAGCGCACCGAGGCGATCTTGTCGCTGGCCTCAAGGAATTTTGCGACGGGCAGCGTTCTCGCAATACTGCTTCATGCGGACGGGCAGGGTTTCGAGGCCCATGTTGAGCAGGAATGCGGAGTGCGCGGAGGGGTAGCAGCCGAAGTCGCGCATCAGCTGCATGCGGGCCTTGATGATGTAGGCCATCGCGCCGAAATCGCGGGTGTAGACGACGCCGTGGTAGCTCTCGTCCGGTTCGGTGAAGTCCGGGAACTTGCCGGAAGCAGTCCAGTCGAACTTGCCGCCGTCGACGATAACGCCGCCGCCCTGTACTGCGTGGCCGTCCATGTATTTGGTGGTGGAGTGGATGACGATGTCTG